>Ga0187891_1000036_pt1 | contig 130008 bp, 111 predicted proteins | sample June2016WEW_21_4_FD_132990 | JGI IMG/M metagenome (GOLD analysis project Ga0187891, IMG submission 132990) | Peatland microbial communities from SPRUCE experiment site at the Marcell Experimental Forest, Minnesota, USA - June2016WEW_21_40 | ecosystem: Environmental > Terrestrial > Soil >... | reverse complement strand
GGTGGACAACTGGCCGTCGGAAAGGCCGTCAAGAGCCGTGCGGGCGGATCGGATAGACCTGTTGACAGACCGAGCGCTGGTCGGCCGCCCAGCCTGGTTTCTTACTGTCTGAATCGCAGATCCATTGGTCCTGGGCCTGGCCATCTCTGCGAGATTCGGGTATGGCGGCAATCCCGTGGGGTATCCAGGAGCAGAAAGCATCCCCCGCAGTTTTGCAGACTGAAGGATCCGACTGAACCTGTCGCGTGAGCCCTTCTAGCGTGTCTCGACGGGTTGCAGCCAGGATAGCGGAATCGTAATCGTGGCTTCCCCGAGCCAAGTGAAGAATTCGCACCCATCGCATTTGCCCGGGCAACCGGAATAGCGGTAGCGTCGGCTGGCGCGAGCGGATTACTTGTCCCTGCTTGTGGATCTCCGCTGAGTCGAAGATCACAGATACTCCGCCTCCGCGGCGCGGCTTTACGCCGTACAACGAAACCTCGTAACCTATGAAGTTGGGGCCCGTCGAAAGCGTTATCTCACCGGTTGTGGCACGGGAGGGATCGGTGTCCGCGCGCCCACGATCCGCGCTCTGTCCCCTGGGAGGCTCCGTTTTGATGAGGTAACCGCCCGATGAGAGCACGGGAGTGATGACTCGCACCCGGCAGCCGGGTTCTAAGTCGACCCATTCTCGGGAAGCGGCGGGGACTAGTGCGCTGGGAATTGCGACCCTTGGCCGCGCGCGGCAGCCCGTAACCATTGTCATCGCGATGAACAAGATCAATATTGGAGGCGGCCGTTTCATCGAGACATCGTTCAAGTCAGACATTCGCCTCACCGCAATGCGCCTAGGGCGCTGGGCGCATGCTCGCTGGATTGGTTCCGGCGATTGTCTGCGCCGAGCGGCGGAATTCCGAATGATGGCGACTGTACGCCGTGTAAATCGTCAAGCCGATGACCAACCAAACTACAAAGCGCACCCAGGTCTCGATCGGCAAGCTGGCCATCAGGATAATGCACGCTGTGATCGAGAGAATCGGGACGGCCGGCACCCACGGCGTTTGGAACGAGCGGCGGCGTTCGGGTTGCTTCCGGCGCAGCACCAGTACCCCCAGAGAAACCAGTACAAAAGCGAACAAGGTTCCGATGTTGGAAAGATCCGCCAGAGTGCCAATGTCGAACATCCCCGCCGGAATAGCGACGAAAAATCCCGCCACCCAAGTGCTGATGTGCGGCGTCAGGAAACGCGAATGAACTTTGGAAAAAACTTGCGGCAGCAGGCCGTCGCGCGACATGGCAAACCACACGCGCGCCTGCCCTAATTGAAAAACCAGCATGGAACTGATCATGCCCGTCAGGGCACCAATGGAAACCCACTTCATCACGTTCGGCAATCCCAGCGCCACCAGTGCGTTGGCCACCGGTGCGGCGTTGCGCAAGGTCTGCCAATTCTGCACCCCCGTCAGCACCAACGCCACAGTGATGTAAAGGGTGGCGCAAATCACCAGGGAGGCGATGATCCCGAACGGCACGTCTTTCTGCGGATTCTTGCACTCTTCAGCGGCAGTCGAGACGGAATCAAATCCGATGTAGGTGAAAAAGACGATCGCTCCGCCGGTCAGTACCCCCTGCCAGCCGTTGGGCATGAAGGGTTTCCAATTGGAGACATGGATGAAACGGGAAGCGGCGACGACAAAAATCAGGATCGCCAGAATTTTCACGCATACCATGATATTGTTGGCGCCTGCGCTCTCGCGAATACCCACGACCAGGACTACGGTGAGGATCATCACGATCAGGAAGCCGGGAACGTTGAACCAAGCGCCCGTGTATTTCCCCGCCACGAACATTGGCGCCATCAGCTTACGCGGCAGCTCAATCCCGAATCCGCGCAGCAGGCTGTCAATGTAAGCGGAAAAGCCCACCGCCACCGCCATGTTGCTGACGGCGTATTCCAGAATCAGGTCCCAACCGATTATCCAGGCCACGATCTCGCCCAGCGTGGCGTAGGAATAGGTGTAAGCGCTGCCCGCGATGGGAATCATCGAGGCCAGTTCCGCGTAGCACAGTCCCGCCAGCGCGCAGGCAATGGCCACCAGCAGGAACGACAGTGCAATGCCCGGCCCGGCGCCCGGCCGTCCGGCTGTGCCGAGCGCCTTCGTCCCGTGCATCAACACATCCAGCAGCGGTGCCTTCAGGAGCGAATGCACTTCCAGGACTTCGCCCGCCGCCGCGGTGCCGGTAAGGATGAAAATGCCGGTCCCAATGATGGCGCCGATCCCCAGCGCGGTCAGCGACCAGGGCCCCAACGTCTTGCGCAGCCGGTGCCCAGGAGAATCTGCGTCAGCAATCAGCTTATCGATACTCTTCTTCTGGAAAAGTTGGCTCGCCAAGGAAATCCCTTTGAGTTGCAGGCAGTGGGCAGAGGGACCGGTGGGCAGCAGGAATTTCTCTATCTGCCTAATTGCCTACTGCCTATCTGCCCGCACTTCTACTTCCTGCGTGGAGGCGCGCCCGGCCCCTTCTTTTTGACCTTGGGCTTGCGAGAGCCCCGCGGTTCCGTCCGCTTCGGTTTGGCCGCCTGCTTCTTGCGCGCCGCCCGCTTCAGCTTCTTACGTTCTTCTTTATCCTTGATGTTTTTTGTGTTCATACCCCTCAATTTCCCGTCGATAGTTGTTTAAACTCTTTGCAGCCCGGCAAAGCGCTCCACCATTATCTTCCGGCCATAGCCCGGAAAGCTGATGGTCAGCTTGCTGTCTTCACCGTCGTCCTCACATTCCAGAACCGTGCCGATGCCGTATTTCGCATGCCGCACCTTGCTGCCCAGCTTCCACCGCTGGGACTGCCCCGCCCTATGTCCCCGGTCCTGTCCCAGCCGCCGGTCGATGCCGCGCTCGCTTAAGAATCGTTCCACCCCGGCAATTGAGTTTACGGCATTTTCCCAAGTTGTGCGAGCTTTCGACGCAATGGCGCTTAAGGGTTCCAGGAGGTTGGTGGGCACTTCATCCAGAAACCGCGACCGCCGGCTTCCCTCCAGGGAGTCCCGCCCATACATGCGCCGTTGCCGCGCCCAGGAAAGCACCAGCCGGTCACGCGCCCGCGTCATGCCCACGTAACAAAGCCGGCGCTCCTCCTCGATGCCCGCGTCGTCATCGAGGGAAAGCTTGTGGGGAAACAAGCCCTCTTCCATTCCCACCAGGAACACGAGGTTGAATTCCAGCCCCTTGGCGCTGTGCAGGGTCATCAGCGTAACCCGCGCGCGTTCGTCGTAATCATCGGAGTCAGAGACCAGCGCTGCGTGGTCCAGAAACTCCGCCAGGGTGATGCCTTCCTCCTCAGCCTCCACCGCGGCGTTCACCAGTTCCTGGAGGTTTTCGATACGGTCCTGCGATTCCGGCTGATCTTCCTGCTTCAGTATTTCCACGTAACCGGTGCGGTCGAGAATGCTCTTGAAGAATTGCCCCATCAGCAAGCGTTCATGATCGGCCATTAGTTGCTTCATGAGCATTTGGAACACTGCAAGCGCCTTGAGCGCGCGCGCCGGGAGCCGCCGCGCGGCCAGTTCGTCCTCCAGTGCTTCCCACAAGGTGAGTTTCCGCTCGCGAGCCGTCCCCTCGATCGCACCCACCGTAGAAGGGCCAATCCCCCGCGCTGGGGTGTTGATGATGCGCTGGAGCGCCGTTACGTCGCGCGGATTGATGGCCAGCCGCGCGTATGCCAGCACGTCGCGGATTTCTGCGCGCGCGTAAAAACTGAACCCCCCCACCAGGCGATAAGCAATGCCGTGGCGGCGCAAGGATTCTTCCAGCACGCGCGATTGGGCATTGGTGCGGTACAGGACGGCCACACTGCGGGTCGCATCCTGCGCTAGAGCTTTCACAATCTCGCCCGCCACATAAAGCGCTTCCTCGTCGTTATCCCACGCTTCATACAGGCCGATGCTGTCGCCTCCGGAACGGTCCGTCCACAGTGTTTTCCCTTTGCGCGCCAGATTGCGGCTGACCACAGCTCCGGCCGCGTCGAGAATCTTCTGCGTGGAACGATAATTCTGCTCCAGGCGAACAGTTCGGGACTTGGGGTAATCCTTCTCAAAACTCAAAATATTCTGGATGTCGGCCCCGCGCCAGCGGTAAATCGACTGGTCCTCGTCACCCACCACGCACAGGTTCTGGTGGATCAGGGTGAGCTGCCGGATCAATTGATATTGCGCGCGATTGGTGTCTTGATACTCATCCACCAAGACGTACTCGAAGCGCCTGTTGTACCGCTCGCAGACTTCCACGGCTTTATAGAAAAGCTCCACGGTTTTCAGCAGCAGGTCGTCAAAATCCAGCGCATTCGCCTGCCGCAGCTTCGCTTCGTAGAGGCCAAACAGCGTGGCGGTTTTTTCCATCGGGTCGTTCTGCGCCTGCTCGTACATCATCTCGGGTGTCAGGCCGTGATTCTTGGCGTAACTGATCCGCGACAAGACGCTGCGCGGCGAGGTAACCTGCTCCCCCAGGCCCAGTCCCTGGATGCAGGACTTCATCATCCGTTGCTGATCATCTTCGTCATAAATCGAAAAATCCCGGCTATACCCCAAGTGGTCGATGTGCCGCCGCAGCACGCTGACGCAAAAGGAATGGAAAGTGGAAACATGCGGCGCGCCGGTGTGCAGCTCTACACGCCCACCCAGCAGCTTGGCCACCCGCTCCTTCATCTGCGCCGCAGCTTTGTTGGTGAAAGTGACCGCCAGGATGCTCTCCGGAGGAACTGCCCGGGCCTCAATCAGGTACGCAATTCGGTAGGTTATGACACGCGTCTTGCCGCTGCCCGCCCCCGCCAGGATGAGCAACGGCCCCTCGGTTTGTTCCACCGCGGCGCGCTGCTGGATATTGAGTTGGTCAAGCAGGCTCGGCATGCAGGTTTGTGAGAGAGGAGATTTTCCTCGCGGGCGACGACTCTCATTGAGCCCGAGACGTTATTGTACACGATGAGTGGACTCACCAACAAACTTTGGGCAGGCGCAGTTTTCCGTGCCCTGAAAGGGCCCCGTGCAATACATGGGGGCGTTGTCCCCGGCTTTTGAACGTATCCCCTGCGGGGATCAAGGACGACAGCAACGGCTCCCCCTATGACTCTCTATACAGCCAGGCGGAAACCAGCGTTGCCAGAATTCCACCCACCCAGAGGTCGAGCATCCACCCGAGCACAATGAAGCGGCTGAAGGGCGCCCAGGCCGCCATCGAGAGACTGAGAGGGAAACCCATAACGAAGCCCATCAGCAACCCCACACGCAGCGCGGTGATGGGCCCCGGGCCGAGGGTGGCACGCGCGGACACATACACCCAGGTCAGAATATAGGTCAGGAGGAACAACGTTACGAACCAGTAGACCACAAAGAGCGGGTAGCGCGGTTGGGTCAGCATCAATTGGTGTGCTTGCGCGAACTCGTATCTCGACTTCAGGATTACCAGGTTGATTATTGTGCTCCAAATCCCCCAGACAACGCCGCCTGCCAGGGTACCCAGAGCGACACGTCGTAGGCCGAATGCAACCATAGGGAAGCCTCCTCGCAAAGGTCCGTCCCGGAGAGAGACCTTAGTTGCCGGGCATCGTACAGGTGGGCGGCGGCGGTGTCAAGCAGCATGCGGCCCCTCCCTTGCTTGCGGCCCGGCCTGAAAACCGATATCCTAATTTCCGCTGAATTTACCCGCAGGCTTTGCCAATCGTTGCCGCCTCGGATCGAGAAGCCGTCGCATGAAGCGAGTTTTGATTCTTCACTACCATGAAATCTGGCTGAAAGGCGGAAACAAGAACTACTTTCTCAGTCGGCTGCGCGACGCAATCCGCCAGAGCGTGGCGGGCTTGCCGATGGCATCGCTGGAAAGCATCTCCGAACGCCTGATTCTCACCCCTGCCGATGACGCATCTCTTCCCCACTTCATTGAGCGGCTGCGCCGAGTTTTCGGCCTCGCTTACATCGCCATGGCGCGCGAAGTGCCGAGTCCGCTCGAAGCTCTGGGGCCGGCGGCATGCGAAATGATGGCAGAAGCAAACCCTCGCAACTTCGCCGTGCGGGTCAAAATCGCGGACTCGGCCTACCCCGTGAATTCCATGGAACTGGAGCGCGAACTGGGACGTAGGGTGCTCGAACACCTGCGCGCGCGCGAGGCGAGCGTGGGCGTCAAGCTCAATGACCCCGAGGTGACCTGCCAGGTAGAGATTGTTCCCGGGAAGGCGCTGATCTATGCCCAGCGCGTAGAAGGCCCCGGCGGCCTGCCCGCGGTGACCAGTGGACGCGTGGTGGCGCTGCTTTCTGGCGGGTTCGACTCCTCCGTGGCGGCCTATAAAATGATGCGCCGCGGCTGCCATGTCACTTTCGCGCACTTCTTCGGCATCCCTTCGCCCTCCCACAATTCCTCCACGGGGGTGGCGGAGGACCTTGTTCGCACCCTCACGCCCTATCAATTTACCTCGCGCCTCTATCGGATTCCCTTTGACGCCGTTCAGCGGCAGATTGTGGCGGGGGCCCATGAAAGCTACCGGGTGTTGCTGTACCGCCGCATGATGGCGCGCATCGCCCGGGAAATTGCGCACGCGGAGCACGCCCTCGGCCTGGTCACCGGCGACAGCGTTTCCCAGGTGGCATCACAGACTCTGCACAACCTTAAAGCGATTGATCAGGTACTTGACCTGCCGGTGTATCGCCCCCTCGCCGGCGACGACAAAGCGGAGATCCTGCGGTTGGCGCGCCAGATCGGGACCTACAAGATCTCCTGCGAGCCTTTTGAAGATTGTTGTCCGCGTTTCATGCCGCGCTCTCCCGCAATTTTCGCCCGCCCGCAGGAGCTGGACGAGGCGGAACGCCACCTGGATATCGACGCCCTGGTTCGCCTGGGTCTGGAGGGCGCCACCTGCATCGATTACAAGTTTGAGCGGGGCGAGGTCACGGCGCGCGAAGGGTCCCCACGCCGGATCGAGCATCATCTAGCGGGAAAGAAAGTTGCCGAAGGGCAACCGGCTGCCCACGAATCAGCTTCCAACTTAGGGTGTGGTCCCCCTCCCGCCGGACAGAATTAAGACGCAGAAGGGATGCGCTCAATACCTTGCGCTCGTTCGCGCTGTTTGTCGAGGTCGTTGACGGCTCTCGCGGCGCTTTCTATAATTGCTTGCTGAACGCGGGGGCATCTTATGATGAAGAGAATTCTCGCTGCCATGATTTTGCTGTACGCCCTTCCGGGATGGCTGCCGGCACAAGAGGCAAAGCCCAGCGCGCCTCAGAGCACGGTCCAGACCCCCACCAGCCCTACGATCCTCAAGATTCCCGTTTACTTGGTCAACGTGCCATTGACAGTCACCGATAAGAAGAATCGCCTGGTCATTATGATGACCAAAGATGACTTCAACCTTTTCGAGGACGGCAAGCCACAATCCATACAGTATTTCAGCCGTGAAACGGACCTGGCCCTGCGCATTGGCCTCCTGATTGATACCAGCAATAGCATTCGGGACCGCCTGCGTTTTGAACAGCAAGCGGCCACCGATTTTCTCTCCGACACGATCCGGAGGGGAAAGGACCAGGCTTTTGTGGTAGGTTTCGATGTGGAGCCACAAATAGTTCAAGACTACACCGACAATGTCGAGCAACTCAGTAACTCCATCCGGGGTTTGCAAGCGGGAGGTGTCACCAGCCTCTACGACGCAATTTACTTTGCCTGCCGGGATAAATTGCTCTTTTTCCCGCCCCCCGAACCCTACCTGCGCCGCTTGATCATCATTATCAGTGATGGTGAAGACAACCGGAGCGAGCACACACGGGACGAAGCGCTCGCTATGGCCCAACGCGCCGAGGTAACGGTTTTCGCCATCAGCACTAATCGCACCGGGGCCGAGCAGCGCGGTGATAAGGTGCTTAAGTTCCTGGCAGAACAAACCGGCGGGCACGCGTTCTTTCCCTTCGAAGCCAGTGACTTGGGAGAGGAATTTCGAGCGATTGGACGCGATTTACGTACGCAATTCTTGCTCAGCTATACTTCCTCGAATACTGCCCGGGACGGAACTTTCCGCAATATTTCGATCCTGCCCGTCGATAAGAGCCTGCACGTGCGGGCCAAGACGGGCTATTTCGCACCCTCTCAATAGAGCGCTAACCTTGCGGCGCATAGTACCCGCGCCGGGCGTCGACCTTGGCATTTCCAACACGAACTTTAACCTCAATCTTGCGGAAGGTTCCATCAAGTTTGGTGTTGGTGGGGGTATATCCCAACCAATACTGCGTGCGGAGCTCCCGGGCTATCTGCTGAAAAGCCTCGGAGGTATCCCTCGCGTTGTTCGCTTGGATCACCCGGCCACCAGTTTCCTCGGAGAGCTTCCGCAATACCGACTCACCGCCATACCCAATCCCGCGGTGGCTGTAAAATGCCCGGTCGCTGATATCAATCGAGTAGATGATGACGTCCGATTTTTGCGCCGCCTCGAGCGCCGTTTCCAACCTGACTTTGCTACCTTGGTCTTCACCGTCCGTCAGCAGGATAAGAACCTTGCGGCCCACTTCGTTTTTGAGCAGCTCGCGCGCCGACAGGTAGACGGCATCGTACAGGTGAGTCGCCCCACCCGAATCGCCCGAGGGATAAGTTCCAGTGGTGCGGACCCCTCCTCCATTGATCTCAGTTTCGTCGATGGCGCTGCTGAGGCGTCGGAGGTCCGAAGTGAAGTCCTGGAGCAGTTCCACCTCCACGTCGAAGTGCATAACGAAGGTGAGGTCCTTTGGACGCATTACTTCACCCAGGAACGCTTCCGCTTCCGACTTCTCCACTTCCAGCACGCGGCCCTGGCTCGGACTGGTGTCCACCAAGATACCCATGGTGAGCGGGGTGTCGGCTTCACGCGCAAAATAGCGGATAACCTGCGGCTGTTGGTCTTCTTCCAAAGTAAAGTCATCCTTGGTGAGGTCGGGAATCAGCCGGCCGCTCTTTTGCCGCACCACGGCGTAGACGTTTACGACCTCCGAGGTGATCTTCAGGGTTCCGCCGGGTGGCGGAGGCGCTTGGCCATTCTGAGCACCGGCGAAGGATGCTGCCGATACCAGAATGCAGATTGAGAAGATGATATTTCGCATAATTCTCGGGTGATGTGGGAGAGATGCAGGTCCAGTGTGCATGGTTGTCCTCGGGGCGCCCTCGGCCCTTCTTCTTTGGATGCAAAACAAAGGTTGCGCGCCTGACCCGATTTCTCACTCAATTCCTATGGACGATTCCTGCCGCCCTTGCTCCGGTATTCCAGTTTACTTAGGATGTGAACCAAGAAGACGGGAAACCTTGCCTCTACCCGCTCCCCGCTGCATTCCCAGCCTCGCTTCCGTGGTCGCCCCTGGGTACGATTCCCCGTCACGACCCTTCGTGATGATCAGAATATTTTCATCACGCCTCACTTTTTCGTCGGCAACGATCACTTTCCTCTTGACAAGATAATTCGGTTACTCTAAACATGATGATTGAATACGCGCTCCGCCAGCAACGCTGGTCGGAAACTCTAAAAAGTTCGGAGGAGAATAGAATGGCAGCGAAAAAGAAAGCCAAGAAAAAGAGGTAAGCCTCTTTCGGAAATGTGAAAGGAACTCTCGGGGGTGCAGCGATGCACCCCCAAAGTTTTTTATGGGGAAACTCTTTGATCCCCTAACCGGAGCCCACCGGTGCGCTCCCCTTTCATTTTCGCCTGTATTCATGCGGTGACGATGCATCTTCTGATCCTCCGAACGCCGGGCAGAATTCATTCTTTCAATTCTTTCTCAGGTGCCGCCAGCGCCCGCGGCGCTTCATCCACAGTGGCGAGTTCGGGAATCTCCTCACCCGTTGCCGCTCCCAGCTCCTTGAACTTCCGCGCGGACACCAATACGCGGCCTTCCATCGAACCCACGGCCTTATTATAGGACTCCACAGCCCGTTCAATGGACGAGCCGAGAGTTTGGAAGTGGCCGAGGAAAGTTTTGAGGCGGTCGTAAAGCTCTCTGCCGAGTTCGCTGATCTGTTTGGCGTTCTGGGTGATTTTTTCCTACTGCCAGAGATAAGCTGCCGAGCGCAACAGCGCGATGAGCGTCGTAGGGGTCGCCAGCACCACTTTCTTTTGCATCCCATCGTCAATGAGTTGCCGGTCCTGTTCTAATGCCGCGCTGAAGAAAGATTCTCCGGGCAGGAATAACACCACCAATTCCAGTTCCGGGCCCACTTGTTCCCAGTACTTTCGTTCAGCTAGCTGATTCATATGGCCCCGCACCAACTCCCCGTGCGTCGCCAGTGCTTTGGCTCGATCTTCTTCCGATTTCTCCGGATTGACCGCGTCGAGGAAGGCTTGCAGGGGAACCTTGGCGTCGACGGCAATGCGCCGATTGCCGGGAAGATTCACGATCATGTCCGGCCGCTGCCGCCCTGTATCCGTCGTGATGGTTTCCTGTTCCGTAAAATCACAGTGCTCCGACATGCCGGCCAGTTCCACGACCCGGCGCAAAGTTAGCTCCCCCCACCGGCCACGAGCTTTCAAGGGCGAACCCAAGGCACTCGCCAGATGCTTGGTTTCTTCCTCCAAGCGCTTATTGGCCTGAGCCAGAGTGCGCAGTTGCTCATCAAGGGTGCCATAAGCCTTTTGCCGGGCCTTTTCCATCTCTAGAATCTGGAGCTCGTATCGACCCAGAGATTCCTTGAGCGGGCTGACGAGGCCATCTATGGCTTTCTGCCGCGTCTCCAGATCGCCCTTGGCCTGCGCCTGCAAGGTTTCAAACTGACTGCGCGCCAGGGCAATGAATGCCTGGTTATTGCTCTTGAGGGCCTCGGCGGAAAGCGCCTGAAAGGTCTCCGTCAGGGTCTTTTTTGCTTCCTCCAACAGTGTCTTCTGCTCATCCAGGCTCGCCTGCGTTTCCCGCAGCTTGGTTTCCGCGGCGACGCGCAATTCGCCTTCGACCTTCAGGCGCTCTCGCAATTGATTCGAATCTCGAAGCGCGCTCCGGGCGTTTTCAAGCTCTGTTTGCGCCTTGACCTTCTGTTCGCCTTCCTCCCGGAGTTCTTGTTGAAGCCCACCGAGTTCGCGCTCGCGATCATCCAGCGAAGCTTGGAGCGCGCCGACCCGCGCGCGGACCTCCTGAAGTGTGCCTTCCGCGGCCTTCACGCGACCCTCGGCATCCACCTGGGATTTGACCAGCTCGGTCCGGGTGCGGGCAGCGGCCAGCAACCAGCCAATCGCACCGCCAAGCACTATGCCCAGCAAGATCAGCAGGATCGGGTTCATAGGGATCGCCTCATTTCGATTTTGGATGGAAGAGAGGGTTGACTATGCGGTCTCTAATCCAAAACCCAAAACCTGAAATCCAACATCAGAACCTTTCTTCGTGCGCCGGGCAAATCAGCACGTAGTCGCAATACTTACACGCAAAGCCTGGCTTGGGGGGAAACAACTGTTTTCGGATTTGCCCGGCCACTTCGCGAATCTCGCTGATTACCGCATCCAGGTCCTTGGGAGTGCGCACGGTGCGCACCGGTTCATTATTCGTGAGGCTATAAAAAGTCAGCCTCGTAGGGTTGAGTCGCATCTGGTCTCGCGCGGCCAAGGCATAGACAGTGAGCTGAAGGCTCTTGTCCGCATCTTTCTGCGACGGCGGCCGGCCGGTCTTGTAATCTACCAGCTCGACGGAATGGTCCGGGAGGGGATTAATCTGGTCGATTCGCCCTTCCAGCACCACGTCCCCCAGGTCGAGCGCAAAGTGCGCCTCGGCGGCGATAGGAAGGGTTGTGACGGTTTCGTGCCGGGTCACGAAAACGCGCAGTTGCTCAAGCCCCGCCTTCTTGTATGCCTGCTCCTGGTAATCATCCTCAAATCCCGCGCCTTTCCAGATCTGCTCGAAATGCGCCTGGAGTTGCTCGAATTTCACCGGCCCCTGCCGCCGCAGTTCGAAGTAGCGGCGCGCGCACTGGTGCATGATGTTGCCGAAAGTGAGCGCCGGCTGCGGTCCAGTCGGGATCTTCAAATAATGGCTGAACATGAATTTCTGCGGGCAGGTGTCGTACGTCTCGATGGCTGAGGCGCTGAGCTGAAGCTTTTCCTCCGACTTGATCGCCGCTGTGCGGCTGGCCCACGTAGCAATCGGTGGATAGATTCCCGGCGCGCCCAGATCGCCGCCAAACAAGCTGCCCTGGGGTTTGGGGGCAGGGGGGCGATCGCGCGGCACCGGCTGCGCCTGCGGCGGATCAGCAGTTTCCGGCGGAGCTTCAGGAACTTGAATACGTTCGAGATCGCGCGCTTCAACCGCGGGGTTGGAGGTGAGATCGCTGATGAAAACCGAGGGCTTCTTCCCCGGCTTCGCGACGCTGGAAACATACAGCCGGTCTTCCGCGCGCGTCAGCCCCACATAAAGCAGCCGCCGTTCTTCTTGTTCGTGAATGTTGGCGGGCGGCGGCGGACCCTTCCGCAGGGCTTCGGGAAACTCGATAACGGGTTTCTGCTCGCTGTGGGGAAAGCGCCGTGGTGCGACGCTGAGGATGAACACCACGGGAAATTCCAGGCCCTTGGCGGCGTGAACGGACATCATTTGCGCGGCATGCGCGCTATTTTCGGGTTCGGGTGCCTCGATTTGACCACCGGCCTCGCGAAAATACGCAAAGTACTCCAGAAAGGCATCGAGCTTCCAGGATTCACTTTTGCCTTCCCACTTTTCCAGAAATTTCCGGAAGGAATCTACATACGAGCCGTCGGGGTCCTGCGGCAGGAAGGTCAGCTCCAACCGGCCGATCAACCGTTGGAGCACAGCCAGCACCGGGGCGTGCTCGGCATACCTATGTAATTCGCCCAACAGGCGCTTCAGTTCCGGCCAGCCGGTGGCCTCCAGCAGGCTCGCGTCTCCAGACTTTTCCCAGGATTCCAGAACGTCATAGAGCGAGCAGCGGTCGCGTAACGCCTGTTTGCGGGCTTCCAGGGCCAACTCCTCTGCGAAACTCCATCGCGGCGTAAGCAATACACGCGTGAGACTAACGTTATCGTGCGCGGAGTGGATGACATTCAGGTATGCCACCAGGTCGCGCAGGATGATGGTGGATAGAATCGACAGGCCGCGTATGGCGAAGGGGATTTTCCGCCGGCGAAATTGTTCGACCAACGGGTCTCGGTAGCCATGCGCACGGTAAAGCACGGCGATATCACCCGGCGGCGTTCCGTGGTGGGTGAGCCGCGCCACCTCGTCGGCAATCCAAACCGATTCGCTCAGGAAGTCATGGGATTGCAGCAGGTAAACCGGCGCGCCCTCTTCCCGATTCGTCCGGAGCCGGGGCTTCGCCTCGTAACGGTCGTTCCTCGCAATCAGCACTTCCGCCGCGCGAAGGATACGCTTTGTAGAACGGAAATTAGTGTCCAGAAAAACGGTCTCGTGCCCCGGAAAGGCCTGGTCAAACATCTTGAAAGCCCCGTGCGACGCGCCCCGAAACCGGTAAATGGCCTGGTCATCGTCACCGACGGCAGTGATGTTGTCTGGCCGCTTTACGAGGCGCTTCAGCAGTTCCACCTGAGCGTAATTGGTGTCCTGGAATTCATCGACCAGCACATGGCGAAAAAGCTGACGATAGGATTCCAGAACCTCTGGCTCGCGGTCGAAAAGACGAACTGTTTCCGGAATCAGGCTGCCCAGACTCGAACAACCGGCTTCCTCAATTAGCTTCCGGCTATTGCGGAAGACGCGCGCGAGCTCCTGCTTCTTTTGGATTTCCTGGTACATCACCGTGCGCTCAGCGGCGTCCAGAGACGGCGCAATCTCCAGGAAGTCCTTCTCCATGGCTTCCGAGTATCGCTCGAAATCCGCCGGCTCGATTAACTCATCCTGGCATCGCGAGAAGAAATCGTTGAGCGAATGAAGAAACGCGCCTGGCTCGGCGAGCTTTTGGTAAAACTGGAGTCCGAGGCTTTCCATCCTCTGACGGAGGAAGATCCAAACATCGACTTTGTCGAGCAGCGTGCGCTCGAAATGACGCTTCCGCAGCACCTCATAACAGAAAGCATGAAAGGTGGAAATGTGGGGAAGGGTCTCGATTTCCGGCAGAGCCTCGCGCACGCGGCGTTGCATTTCCCGCGCCGCCTTTTCGGTAAAAGTCAGCGCCAGGATGTTTTCCGGCTGAATCCCGGGGCCGGAATTTTCCTCCGTGTGGTGTGCAGGAGTCTTGAAATCCGGGAGCAATGCCGGTTCTTCGGCGGCGACTCCCGCGCCCGTTAAAAGATGCACGATTCGTTGGGTGATAACGCGCGTCTTGCCGCTGCCCGGCCCGGCAATAATCAGGAGCGGGCCTTCGCCATGCTCGACGGCTTTCAGTTGTTCGGGGTTCAGCTTGAACGCTGATCTCATCGGGCCATTATTTCGCGAAGCGCCGCAGGGAAGCAAGCGAAGGAACAGCCCCTCGCTTGCGACCCCGCACCGTCTTCGATAAACTCGGGATTGACCATGCGCGCCATGCTTCTGGAAAAACCACGCCCGGCTGTGGAGAACCCTCTACGGCTCACCGAGCTTCCCATGCCAGAGCCTGCCCCTGGGGAAATCCGCGTGCGCGTGCGAGCCTGCGGCGTTTGTCATACGGACCTGCACGTCGTGGAAGGAGATTTGCCGCTTCCCAAGCTTCCGGTAGTACCCGGTCATCAAATCGTCGGGACGGTGGACGCTCTCGGAGCAGGCGTGAACGATTTTCGCCACGGCGACCGCGTGGGGGTTCCGTGGCTCAATTCGACGTGCGGGGAGTGCGTGTACTGCCGCAAAGGCCTGGAGAACCTGTGCGGGCGGGCGCAGTTCACGGGCTTTCATGCCGATGGCGGCTATGCGGAAGCGATGGTGGCTCCCGCCGCCTTTGCCTATGCTCTCCCCGCGAGTTATTCGGACTTGGAGGCTGCGCCTTTGCTCTGTGCCGGCGTCATCGGCTACCGCGCGCTGAAGCTCTCGAACCTCCAGCCTGGCGAGCGATTGGGCCTTTATGGTTTTGGCGCTTCGGCGCATATCGTTATCCAGATTGCGCGCCACCGGGGCTGCGAAGTCTGTGTCTTCACGCGAGCGGAATCGCACCGTCAACTGGCGCGACAGCTTGGTGCCGTGTGGACGGGCACGGCGGGTGAGCCCCCTCCGGCGCCGCTCGATGCGGCCATCATTTTCGCCCCGGCGGGCGGGCTTGTTCCCCAGGCGTTGCGCGCGCTTCGCAAAGGTGGGACGCTGGCGCTGGCGGGCATCACCATGTCCTCCCTACCCGAAATGGATTATCAACTCCTCTATCATGAGCGCATCCTGCGCAGCGTGGCGAACAGCACGCGTGAGGATGTGCGCTCCCTGCTCCGTCTCGCCGCGGAAGTTCCCCTGCGCATCCAGATTGAACCTTTCCAGCTTCCCGAGGCAAATCACGCCTTACAAAACCTCAAAAGTAGTAGAATCCACGGCGCCGGCGTGCTGGTGATCTGACCGCGGTGATCAGCCATCAACTGCCTCTCGAAACCTGCGAGACGATGAACAATGCCTGGGGCTTCAACATTGGGGATTCCCACTACAAAAGCACACGCCAACTCATTCAGTACCTTGTGCAGGCGGCGGGCCACAACGCGAATTTCCTCTTAAATGTTGGACCCATGCCCAATGGGAAAATTCAGCCGGAATTCCAGACGCGCCTGCGGGAAATGGGCCAGTGGCTCACACGCTATGGCGAATCGATTTACGGCACGCGCGGCGGGCCCATTACTCCACGGCCTTGGGGCGTGACGACCCAGAAGGGGAACAAGGTTTACGTTCACATTCTGGATTGGCGGGATTCCTCGCTGGCGCTCCCGCCGTTGCCCGGTAAGGTGCAGTCGGTGCGCTTCTTGAAAGATGGAAGCCGCGGAGACGTCACCGAATCGGCAGGCGGTTCGCTCCTCCAGATTCCTGCCAGCGCCCGCGACGACTTTGACACCATCGCCGTGCTGGAAATGGGTGAGCGGTGATAACGGCACATTGACCTGCGGTCAGTTGTCTCCGGTCCGCTCAGATCACGCGAGGAGATCGAAGGCGTCGTTGGCGGACACCTGACCAGAGACAGCCGTGAGAAGACCAGATGACCCGATTCCCCTTACTCTTCCTTGGCTTCCGCGGGTGGTTTGGCTTTTCGCCGTGTGGAGGGCTTGCGCTTGCCGCTCTTTGCCCCTGCCTTGGGGGCACGCGGCTTGCGCGGTTTGGGATGAGGAGCGGGTTCCACAAGCACTGGTTCCTCAACCACGGCGGGTGCCGGTGGCGGCTCCGCAGGCTCGGCTATGTCCTCAAGTATCGCCTCCGCCTCCCAGTTTACGTCGGTTTCGACAGGCATAATTAGGTCTGGTTCAAGCTCCGGCCCAAGCTCTGGTTCGAGTCCCGGCTCAAGCTCCGGCGGCGCCTCAACGGCAACCTCAACTTCTGCCGAGGTGGCAGGAGTTACTGCGGGAGCGGGACCGGCGGGGAAGACTCGCCAAACCCCCTTGCGATCGCGATGCAGGCGCAGCCAGCCTTCGCGCTGCGCCTGGTGGAGGAGATCCAGCAGACCACGAAAACCTGAGCGCTCATCAACGGATGTCCCGGCCGCGCGCAAGAGCTGCCGAATCTGGCGTAGATAGACCGGGCGGTTGGGGGCCTTCTCAAAATGGCCGGGCAATGCTTGTCGCAACGCGGCTAGGGAATCTTCCAAGCTCGCGGGCGGGGGCACAGGCACCGGCGCCATTGGCGCGGGAGCAGGTGGCGCGGTGGCAGGAGGCACCGCAGCCGGAGCTTCGCTGGCTGGAGCTTCCGCCGCCACCGGTTCTGCCTCCACCGCGGGAGCTTCCACTGCCGGCTCCGCAGGAGTCTCGCGAGCGGCCTCACCCTCCAGCACTTCGACAAGATAACCACGATCAGTCCGGCGCATTTCCACCAGACCCGCCTTGCGGAGCTTCTGGATGAATTCCAGAAACGAGCCGGCGCCGAAGTCACGCTCGCTGAAGGTGGCATCCAGTTGCAGCAGGGTGCTCTTCAGCAGACCGAGTTGTGGGGCAACTTCGCGTTCGGCCAGGATCTGCAACGCGCGCTGGATGTTCGGCATCGCGGTGGAGAGCGACCGCCCCTCCGCGCTGCGCGCCGCAGTGCGCTGGGTGCGCGGGGTGCGCGCGCTGTCGCCGCCGGTTTTCAGCAGGTTTTCGTAAGAAATAAACCCGTGGCAGTTTCGCTGCAAGATCCCGCTGGTAAACTGGCGCCCGCCGACAACGAACACGCGCTTGTCATATTGTTTCAGCTTTTCCACCAGCGCGATGAAGTCGCTGTCGCCGCCGACAATCACAAAGGTATTAATGTGGTTGTGGGTAAAAGCCATTTCCAGCGCGTCGAGCGCCAAGTTGATGTCCGCCCCGTTCTTGTCGCCGCGGGGCGTTACGCTGCGTTGCACCATGTGGATGGCGTGCTGCGTCATCTCGCGGCTATACTCGCTGGCGCGCGGCCAATCGCCATAAGCGACCTTGCTCACCACCTCGCCCCGCTCCTTGAGTGCCTCAAGAACGATGGAGACATCAAAGTCTTTCCCCAGCGTCTCCTTGACGCCAATTTGGATGTTGTCAAAATCAATGAATACTGCGATTTTCAGTCTTTCTTCAGCCACAATTCCTTCTTTCACCTGGGGCGCCACCGCGACTCAAGCGCGCGGGCATTCCTCAGGATGTTGCATCACTCCAACATCATACTCCCATAGGTCAGATCTTGGCACTTCCAGATTTGGTGGTGGGTAAGTTTGAGATTTGCGATTCTTGAAGTCAGCAAATTGATTCATCTTCTCACGCGGCACTGTCGATAACCGAAGCGGGGTAGTGCGTCACGCGAGGAGTAGGTCGTCGGCCCTGCCCGCCCCTCGGACCTCGGACTTCCGACTCTCCTTCTTATCCCTCGCCACTGTCCCTCGCAGCCCTGCCCGCTCGCCACTCACCACTACCTCTAGCCGCCAACAACTCGCCACTGCTCTCCAATAACTCCCTTTATTTTCATCAACATCGTGGAGAGACGGAAAACGGGCATTTTTTCTACATGTGTTTTCAATAACTTAATGGAGTTTACCCTCATTTTTCATCCCTTTTTTTTTCATAACCCCTGGCAGTTGGGTATCGACTAACTGCTGTATTTTCAAAAATATAGGTTTTTGCAAGACTTTTCCAATTCATCGTTAGCCCTTTTTGTTTCTAGCACATCGTGGAGAGCCGCCAAGGGGCAGTGGTGAGTGGACAGTGGATAGTGGCCAGTCAGCAGTCAGCATTCGGCCTCCAGCAATCGCAAATCGTCCATCGTCGATCCTGACACCCGGCACCTAGCACCTGCCGTTCTCCTACGCCTACCTTCTACCGTCCCTCTTTATCGCGTAACTTGTGTATGTTGGGCCAAGGAGCCCAACAGATTGCTGTCGATTAGCGTGAGATGGGTGCATTTTGGTGTAAGAAGCCGGATTTGTCACTAGACATTTTGTCCCCTTTCTTTTGTTTTCATACACATCCCCGGAGGTTCCTTCGTTTTTGACATCTCTTAGGGTCAGCGCCCACTTTCGGGCCTCGGTCCGTGTGTTGGTGAGCCGCCGCGGATGGGGCAATTTCGCAAATCGGCATTCGACAATCGGCAATCGTAAATCCGCCGCCGGCTGCAATCTTCCATCCGCTGCATGCCCCCTTGATTTCTGTCCCTCGGATGCTGACGCCGGAATTCTGCCCTGCTGACTTCGTAGGTTGGATGGGCTCGGCTTCGAGAAGGTGGGAGACTTGCCCACAAACATGATTTTACCCTACAGTAACACATCGTTATTGTATCGATCTACACTATAAAAGTCAAGAGAAATCTACCAGTGTTAGAGGCTACAAAATGTCGCTGCCGAAAAGCAAATGTAGCGCGCCTGTTATGTAGGTCCGTGGCCCTTCCTTGCCAATCATTAACCTATCGGGGTTGGCCCCGGCATTGCCTTTTATGCCGGCGACGAAGTTATGCCCCAACGCCAGGCTCCATTCCTATTGACATTCTATACGTGCATCATTATCATTCCTACAGAATCTCGATAGGAGAGGCATCTTGAGCGCTGAACCGACAACTCTTTTGCAAGGGACTTTGGATCTGTTGATCTTGAAATCGCTCGTTGCCGGTGAGAAGCATGGATTGGGAGTCTCGCGCCGAATTCAGCAAATCACCGGCGGCACTTTTGTGGTTAAGCCCGGCTCGCTCTTTCCCGCTCTCCACCGCATGGAGGAAGAAGGTTGGATTTCCTCCTTCTGGGGAGACTCCGAAAACAACCGCCGGGCGAAATACTACCGCTTGACCAAGGCTGGACGGAAGCAACTCGAAGTCGAAACCACGCGGTGGGGCCGCATTTCTTGGGCGATCAATCAAGCTCTGGAAGCAACGTAGGAAGGAGGTCAGCATGCTGTTCCTGGTGAAAGCTCGAAGCTTTCTGCGCAATCTCTTTTTATCTCGTCGTGTGGAAGTAGACCTCGACGCGGAGGTCCATTCCCACCTCGAAATGCTGGTGGAGGAGAACATTCGGGCGGGCATGCCGCCCGAGGAAGCGCAACGCGCCGCATGGATCGAGCTCGGCGGTATCGAACAGGTAAAAGAGCAAGTTCGCGAGAGACGGATGGGAAATTGGCTCCACTCGGTGATCGCCGATTGCCGCTACGGTGCTCGCCAACTCCGCAAGAACCCCGGCTTCACGGCCGTCGCCGCGCTGACACTCGCGCTCGGCATCGGAGCGAATACGTATATTTTCAGCTTCGTGGATGCGCTGCTTCTCCGTCCTATCAGATTTCCTGACCCCAGCCGGCTCGTCGCCCTTTGGGAGCGTGTGCCCAACATCAGCCTCGACCGTATCGAGCTGGCCCCGGCAAATTTCCTGGATTGGCAGGCTCAGAACCACGTCTTCGACCACATCGCGGCGGAAGATTGGTGGGATGCCAACCTCGGTGGCGTCGAATACCCCGAACACTTGCATGGATTTCTGGTGACTCCCCATTACTTTGCGGCGGTCGAGGCGGAGCCCATGCTGGGCCGCGCGTTTCTGCCGGAGGAAGGCGCGCCGGGGAAGGATCACGTCGCCATGCTGAGTTATGGGCTTTGGCGTGACCACTTTGCCGCAGACCCCTCCATCGTGGGCAAGCCCGTGTTGCTCAACGGAATCGACTACACGGTGGTCGGCGTGATGGGACCGGACTACAACTACCCATCGGGCGCTCAGATCTGGGCGGCGCTCGCCTTTTCGCCACAGTCGGGAGCCAATCGCGCGTCTCACTATTTGCACGGTGTCGCGCATTTGGGTGCGGGAATCAATCCCCAGCAGGCGCAAGCAGAAATGAGCGCGATCGCCGTCCGCCTCGCGAAGCAGTATCCCGCCACCAACACCGGCCGTGACGCGAAGGTCATGCCGCTGCTGGAGAGCGAAGTCGGGCAGGCGCGCGCGCCGCTGGTTGTCTTGCTGGTGGCGGTCGGGCTGGTTCTCGCCATTGCATGCGCCAATATTTCCAATTTATTGCTGGCGCGGGCCACCAGCCGCCAGCGCGAGACAGCGATTCGCTCTGCTTTGGGCGCCACGCGGCGGCGCTTGATACGCCAATGGCTGGTGGAGAGCATGCTCCTGGGATTGCTGGGCGGGGGTCTGGGAGTTTTGCTCGCATTTTTGTGCCTGGAAGTGCAAGTCATCCGCATTCCACCCGAATTCGCGCGCATGCTCCCCGGCTGGGGCAAGATCGCAATCAATACTCCCGTGTTGCTGTTCACGTCAGTAATTTCGATGGGAACCGGGCTCCTCTTCGGGTTTCTGCCAGCATTGCGGGCTTCGCGTCCGAACGTAAATGACTCCCTGAAAGAAGGCGCGCCCTCGACGGGATTCGGGCCGCGTCACCGCTTGCTGCGCAATACGTTGATCGTCTCGGAAGTGGCGCTCTCGCTGGCTTTGCTCGTTACCGCGGGGCTTATGATGAAAAGCTTCCTCCGCCTCGAACGCGTATCCCCCGGATTCAATCCTGACCGGCTGCTGACGATGTTTATTGCCCTGCCGGATGCGAGATACACCTCCAGCGAGCAAACGGTGAACTTCTATGAGCAGCTCATTGAGCGCGTGCAGAATCTTCCCGGAGTGCAAGGCGCCGCGGCCGCAAACATGCTCCCGTTGGGCGGGATGAATACAACCTCGACCCTTCGCATTGAAGGCAGGCCGGAACCAGCGGCGGGACAGGAACCGGAGGCCAATTTCCGCACGGTAACCAATTCCTATTTCCGGACGATGCAAATACCCATTCTTCGAGGGCGAGAGTTCACCAGCGAGGACTCCGCCAAGGGCCAATTGGTCGTTGCCATCAACAAGGCTTTTGCCGAGCGCTTTTGGCCTGGGGAAGATCCGCTGGGGAAACGCGTGCGATTCAGCGGCCCGCTGGCAGACCAGCCTTGGCACACGGTGGTGGCCGTGGTCGGCAACATCCAAGACGAGTTGAACGTCCCCGCACCCGCCGAAATGTATTTCCCCTTGCGCCAGCAGGCGAGGAGCACGATGGCGTTGGTTGTCAGGACCTCGCCCGACCCGCAGAGCCTGGAAGCAAGCGTCCGCAGGCAAGTTGCCGCTCTGGACCGCGACCAGCCGGTATTCGACATCATGACGATGGACGATTTGCGCTCGGTTACCCTCACCGGGTGGAGGCTTGGCGGCACGCTCATGGCCGCTTTTGCGGGATTCGCGTTGGCGCTGGCCGCCATTGGGCTTTTCGGGGTGATTGCCTACACGGTGAAAGACCGTACGCATGAAATCGCCATGCGCATGGCTCTCGGAGCTGCGCCGCAAGAAGTCCTTCGGCTGATCGTCGGCCAGGGAATGACGCTCGCGCTGATCGGTTTGTTGGCAGGGCTGCCTCTCGCCCTGGGAATGGGTCGCGCGGTGGCTGGCTTGCTCTATGGAGTTGCGCCAAACGACTTCGCAACGTTTGCCGGCGTTGCCGCGATCCTTGCCGGCGTTGCGTTCGCCGCATGTTATATCCCCGCGCGCCGCGCCATGCGCACCGACCCTTGGGCCGCCTTGAGAAACGAATAGACCCGCGCGCGTCACGGGCCTGCCTTCCTGGGAAGAACCTCTCATAAAAGTGTCGGGACTTGCGAACGATGTTCAGCGAGCCCGGCACCACATGTTGGTGAATCGCAACAATCGCGTTAGACTAGCGTGTACATGCCCTCGCTTGAGCATGATCTCTGAATGCCGGCGAGGTGCAACCTTCCTCTTGCCTGGTTGGAAGGTCATTCGGTGATTACGGAACGGTAGGAAGAGATATCGATTGCGTGCCACACTATATTGTGTCAGCGAATTTCTGACTTGAGACACTAACGGAGGCCCCGCATATGATTAACGCCAAACCAGCGATCGCACGAGGCGCCACAGCCAACCTGAGTGTCAAGCTGTACTCTTTAAAGACCTGCCTCCTCGTATTGGCGGGGCTCGCGGGAATTCTTGTTTCGGGGGACTGGGCGCACGCTCAAATCCCTTCCATGCCCCCCATGCCCCCCGAGAAGGTGGTTGAAATTCTCGGCCAGCACATCCATTACTACGAGGCTGGCGAGGGCGAGAATATTATTCTGCTCCACGGGCTCGGCGCTGAGGCCGACATCTGGGCCGCCAACATTCCGGCGCTTTCACCTCACTATCACGTCGTGGTTCCCGATCAGATTGGGTTCGGAAACTCCGACAAGCCTCCCATCGAGTACAAGATTCAAACCTGGGTGGAGTTCCTGGATTTGTTCATGCAAGCCCTCAATATTTCCAAAGCTACCTTAGTGGGGAACTCGCTGGGGGGCTGGATCGCGGTGGACTTTGCCCGCCAACACCCGGAAAAAGTGGCGAAGCTGGTTCTAGCCGACGCCGGTGGATGGCGACCCATCAAAATGCCCCCACCCATGGCCAAGAGTCTCAACGATGCCTCGATTGCCGGCATTCGCCAGGTTATCGAGATGATGCTGTTCGAACGCCGCGCCATTCCCATCAATCTCAACCCGGGGTCGCTCCAGGAGACGCGCAAGATGCTGGAATTCATCGTCTCTGACAAACAACTCATCACCGATCAAATGGTAGAGCAAGAGTTCCAGCGGCACCTCAAAATAGGCGACGGGATTACTGTCGAAAGGTTTCTTGCCGGCAGCCTGGCCGAGGATCAGTTTGAAAACGAGAAGGTCCGCAATCTGACGGTGCCCACGCTGATCGTGTGGGGAAGGGATGACCGCCTCTTTTCGCTCGATGAAGCCCGCGCTTTCGGCAAGGCGATCCACGGCTCGAAACTTGTGGTCATCGAACAGTGCGGTCATATGCCCCAACTCGAGAAGTCCGCCGAATTCAACAAGGCGCTCCTGGAGTACCTCAGCGGATCCTGATCACCAAGCTGGCACGCCTCCCCATCCTTCAGGGGGGCATTTGTAAGGGGCAGGCAGGTGTGGGGTTCGGGGAGGGGCAAGCTCTCGCATTCCTTCGCTTTGGATCCCCAACGAGGTGATAGAATCCATTCGTTTTGGGCGCCGGTAGACGCAGGTTGGCTTCCGGCGCCGTGGCTAAAAACCATTATCGAGGTTTCTTATGGCCGGTGCGATCAAAGTCGGATTGGTGGGAGCGCGGTTTGCCGCGCGATTTCACTGGGAAGGGTTGCGGCGTGTCTACGGCGTTCCGGTGGAGGTGGTCGGCGTAACCGCGAAGTCGGCCGAGTCGGCCGAGGCGTTTGCGCGCGCACATGGCGTCGGGGCCTTTGCCACATTTGCGGAGTTGTGCGATGCCGTCGATGTGGTCGACCTTTGCACACCCGGCTCGACGCACGAGCCGCTTGCCGTGGCTGCCTTCCAGCGCGGCAAGCACGTGATTATCGAAAAGCCGTTTACGGGCTATTACGGTCCGGGGACGGAGGACTTTCGTGGCAACACCTTCAGCAAGGAAGTGATGCTGCGCGAAGCCCTCGCGAGCTGTGACCGCATTCTCGACGCGGCGCGCGCATCGGGAAAGCAGATGGGCTACGCCGAAAATTTCATTTACGCCCCTGCCCTCGCCAAGGAACGGGAGATCGTCCAGAAAAGCGGCGGGCAGATTCTGTGGATGATCGGCGACGAATCGCACAGCGGCTCTCACTCACCCTACTACGGCATCTGGAAATTCTCTGGCGGCGGCTCGCTGGTGGGGAAGGCCTGCCACCCGATGTCGGCCATCCTCCACCTGAAGCGTGTGGAGGGTGAGGCGCATGACGGCAAACCCATCCGCCCCGCCACCGTTTCCGGCCGCACCCACGAAATCACGCGTCTCGCGAATTACCGCGACGCGGGGTTCCTGCGCACCACTTACGACGACATCGAGGACTACGGCCAGGTGCACGTCACGTTTGACGATGGCACGGTGGCCGACGTGTTCTCCACCGAGCTTGTCCTGGGAGGTGTACACAACTGGCTGGAAGTCTTCGCCAATAACCATCGTACCCGATGCAATCTGAATCCCATCGACGCCATTGAAACCTACAATCCCCGGGAGGATATTCTGAAGGACGTTTATGTGACGGAAAAGCTCGGCACCAAACAGGGTTGGAGCAATCCCGCGCCCGACGAAGACTGGCAACATGGCTACCCGCAAGAGTTCCAGGATTTCATGGCCAGCATGGCCGCCAACCGTGCCCCGCTCTCCAGTGGGGAATTGGCGCGCGACACAATGGCGGTGCTTTATAGCGCTTACCTTTCGGCGGAGCGCCGGGGCGCCGAGGTGGAACTCCCGCAGTAAGGCTTGCCGGTGGGCCGGGAGCCCATGGGACGGGCAGGAAGCTTTTAGGCGTTTCCCTCGCCTGGCGGGCTCGAATAAGGTCAGGAGTCTGGCCTATGAGAGTGTGTCCGATGGGCCCGATTTTGCCGTGCCGGCAAGGTCTTCCAAAACGGACATTTTTTGTCAAGGACTATTCCACTCCATGTCCGCATGTGTTACGATGCGCGAGGGCAGGGTGGGGAAGGTCTCTATTTTCAACTACTCAGGGCTCAGGCAGACCTGAGAGGTTGGTATTTGACGTGCTCTTAACGAAGGGTCGGACGGGTTCAGCCCCTTACACGTCCCATCTGTTCCGCGTCGGACCCGTTGCGGGAAGGAAGACAGGCTATGCGCCATGAGCAGCGGGGTTTCTCGCTCATTGAGTTGTTAATTGTCGTTGCGATCATTCTGATTATCCTCGCAATTGCCATCCCCAATTTTCTCCGCAGCCGCATTGCCGCCAATCAAGCTTCCACCATCGAGAGTTTGCGTGTCATCACAACGGGGGAGGTGACCTATTCGACCACATACGGCACGGGCTACTCGACTTCACTCGCGTATTTGGGCCAACCGGCTTCCGGCCAACCAACATCGTCGACCGCGGCAGGGTTGCTGGATTCAACCCTTGCCGCAGGCGTTAAGAGCGGGTACGCATTTGTGTATAGCGCTGGCGAATATAATGCCACTACGAACACCTGGAATGCGTACGCTCTGCAAGCGAATCCAACTAACTATGGCCAATCCGGCAGCGTGTACTACTACACGGACCAGAGTGGTGTGATCCACGCCAACTCGAGCGACATCGCCTCCTCGACGGATTCCTCCGTGGGCGATTAGTTCACGCGGTTTCCCTGATTTCCTTCTTTTCGCCTGACGCGTATTTCTCCACCCGACCGTTTCAGTTGATCCATCACATGCAGGCCCGGTCCGCCGCCGGATGATAGCCTTTGTCCTGCGCCTGTTTCTGCGTCATGTACTCACCCACCTGGGTCTTCCCGTACCATCTCGCGCCGGGGCAATGATATGTCCAGGAGTCCGTATTAACCCAAACCTTCACCCCGGGATTTCCCGCGCCGAAAGCTTTGAGCACCTGGGACTGGAGACTTGGCCGGGGGGCTTGCCGCACGACCAAGGCGTGCCGGGCGTAAATGCCCGCCAGCAACAAAACGCCGAGCGCCATGGCCACGCCCGCCGCCCACCACTTGCGCCGGCTGCGTGGGGCGGGAAGCGCCGCCGGCGGCTCGACGACCGCGGTTGGCTCTGCGGCTGGGCCTGCCGGCAAGTGGGGCTTGACCCCGCATGATTTTCCCACGAGCGCACTCGCGAGCTCACCCACGTCGAGGTTGCGGGCCGTGGGGTCCTTCTCCAGACAAACGCGCAGCGTGGATTGGAGCGGCTCCGGCAGTTGTTCGAGCTTGGGCGGAACGCCTACCATGATTTCCACGCTCAATTCGAAGGGCGTACCGCCGCCAAAGGGCAACTCGCCGGTGGCCATCTGGTAGAGCAGTACACCCAGCGCCCACACGTCGCTTTGGCGGCTGGCAGGATTGCCGCGCAGGACTTCCGGCGCGAGATAGGGCAGGGTTCCTGCCGTCGTGCCGGCCGCCGCCAGAGGCAGGCATGAACTTGTGACTTCGGCCATGCCGCGGCGCGGAATGCGGCGGCCCAAGCCGAAATCCAGTAATTTGATATTACCTTCTGGAGTAACAATTATATTTGATCCCTTTAGATCCCCATGAACGACCCCTTGAGTGTGGGCGAAAGCCAGCGCGCTCCCAATCTGCGCAACGTAGCGCTCAAATTGCTCGTGGGGCATGCCGCCGAAGGGGATGACGTCGGCAAGCGCCAACCCTTCAACATACTCCATGGCGATGTACGCGCAGCCGTCCTCCTCCCCCAGGTCGTATATGGCGGCAATGTGCGGATGGTTTAGATGCGAAGCCAGGCGCGCCTCGCGCAGCAGGCGGGCCCAGGCCAGTTCGTCGTCGCGAAGCGTATCCGCCAAAACTTTGATCGCCACCTCCCGTTCCAGGCGCAGGTCGCGCCCGCGATAAACCACGCCCGAGCCGCCTTCACCCAGGCAGCCTTCAATCTCGTAGTGGGCTAGGATCTTGCCGATCATGCGGCCTGGCCTCCTCCGCACGCCATAGTATCTCCCTGGTGAGTCAAAGTCAAAAAGGTTATTGTTCATGTTACCATTAAACGGCAAATAGACCCGGCCCAATGGACAGTTTGTCCGCTCATGCGTGCCTCTCCTCGTCGCGCGCGCCTCCAACCCCCGTCCTAATTTCATCCTGTTGGCTTGCTTTCGTCTGCTATCATTTTACTTTCCCGGGAATCTATCAACTGCGAGGTGTCTCTATGGATTTTCAAGGTCGAGTCGCCATAGTAACGGGCGGATCGGGCGCTTTGGGCGCTGCCGTCGCTCTGGAGCTGGCTGGAGACGGAGTGCGCGTCGCGGTGCCGTATACCTCTGAGGAGCATTGGGCGGCGCTCGCGAGTCGCGCAGGCGCGGCACGGGAGCGACTGTGGGGCGCTAAAGCTGATTTGACCAAGGCCGCCGCCGTCGAGCGATTCGTCCGAGACGTCACCGGGCGCTGGGAGCGAGTAGATTTTCTGGTTTGCCTTGCCGGTGGGTTCGCGGCAGGGAAGATTCACGAAACCAGCGAGGAAAAATGGAACCAGATGTTCGACCTGAACCTGCGGACGGTGTATCTCGCCGCACATGCCGCAGTGCCGGTGATGATCCAGCAAAACTTCGGCCGGATTATTACCACCTCGAGCGGAGCGATTCTAAACGGCGGCGGCGCGGGCATTGCCGCTTATGCACTGTCAAAAGGCGCGGTCCGCCAGTTCACGGAGATCCTCGCGAGTGAACTGAAAGACTACAATATCCATGTGCACTGCATCTTGCCGGGAACGATGGACACGGAAGCGAATCGGCGCGCCATGCCCAAGGCCGATTTTTCCCAATGGGTATCAACCGAGGACGTAGCACGCGTCATCTGCTTTCTGTTGAGCGACGACGCGCGCGCGGTGCGTTCCCTGTCCGTGCCCGTTCTGGGACCGGCTTGATCACCGAATCAAAAAACTCTATCCCTTTCTAGCGTTTGACCAATGTTCGCATCATTGTTATAGTTAGAGTCTGCATCTTGCAGCCAGGAAGTCGTCTAGCCAATGGCCAGTATCCATATCACATTTCCTGATGGCGCATCCCGAGAGTTTCCCCAAGGCACGACCGCCTTGGAGGTTGCCAGGTCGATTGGCCCGCGCTTGGCCGCCGAAGCCTTGGCGGCAAAGCACGGAGATCGGCTGGTTGATCTCTCGACCAAGCTGGAAGCGGATGGACCCATTCAGTTCATCATGCCGGCGTCTGCCGAGGGGCTCGAGATTTTCCGCCACTCCTCTGCGCATTTGCTGGCCGCCGCCGTTACCGACCTCTTCCCGGACGCGCACCCCGGCATCGGGCCGCCTACCGAGAACGGCTTCTATTACGACTTCTATCGCGAAAAGCCGTTCACCGAGGAGGATCTGAAGAAGATTGAGACGAAGATGCAGGAGCTCGTTCAGGCCAACTTGCCCAATGAGCGCGTGTATTTTCCCAAGGAAGAGGGATTGAAGCTCTTCGAGCAGATGGGCGAGTTCCTGAAATGCCAGTTGATACAGGAAAAGGCCGACCCCGTGTTTTCTGCCTACCGAACCGGTAAGTTCCTGGATTTTTGCCGGGGGCCGCACATTCCTTCCACCGGGCGGATCAAGGCGTTCAAGCTTCTGAGCGTGGCGGGAGCTCACTGGAAAGGCGATGAGCACTCGCACCCCATGCAGCGCATCTATGGGACCGCGTTCTTCAGCCAGAAGGATCTGGATGCTTTTCTCCAGCAGATCGAGGAGGCCAAGAAACGTGACCACCGCCGTCTGGGCAAAGATCTCGACCTGTTCAGCATTCAAGACGATGCCGGACCGGGGCTGATCTTCTGGCATCCCAAGGGTGGCGTCATTCGCCGTGAGATTGAAGACTGGCTGCGCGACGAGCTGACTGCCCGGGGATACGATCTGGTCTTCACGCCGCATGCCATGCGCCTGCATTTGTGGGAAACAAGCGGTCACACCAATTTTTATCGTGAGAACATGTTTGGGGCGATGGAGGTTGAAAACGACAAGTATCAGCTCAAGCCCATGAATTGCCCCGGCCACATTCTGATTTACAAGTCGCGCGCCCGCAGCTATCGCGAGTTGCCGATGCGTCTGGCGGAACTCGGCACGGTTTATCGTTATGAGCGCTCGGGCGTGATGCACGGGCTGTTGCGGGTCCGTGGGTTCACTCAGGATGATGCGCACATCTTTTGTATGCCAGACCAATTGGAAGCAGAGGTTCAGGCCTGCGTGGAATTTGCGCACCTGGTGCTCAAGACTTTCGGCTTCGATCAATATCAAGTGGAGCTTTCCGCCCGCGATCCGGGGAATCCCGAACACTACGCGGGCACGGTGGATGAATGGAGCTTGGCGGAAGGCGCGCTCATGAACACCCTGAAGCGCATGGAGATTCCGTTTAAGTATATGCCGGGTGAAGCGGTTTTCTATGGCCCCAAGATTGACGTCAAGCTGGTCGACGCAATTGGCCGGCCCTGGCAGCTCACCACCGTGCAGTTTGATTTCAACCTGCCGCGGCGCTTCGGGTTGGAATACGTCGGATCGGATGGGCATCTGCACACTCCCGTGATGGTGCATCGAGCGTTGTTTGGGTCCATTGAACGATTCTTCGGAGTCCTTATTGAGCATTACACAGGCGCTTTTCCGGTATGGCTCGCGCCGGTGCAGGCCGTCGTGCTTCCGATCAGCGACAAGCACGCCCCCTATGCCCGCGAGGTTCAGGAAGAACTTCGGCGCGCCAACGTTCGTGTCCAATTGGACGATCGCAATGAGAAGCTGAATGCGCGGATTCGCGACGCGCAATTGCAGAAGGTTCCCTTCATGCTCGTGGTGGGTGATCGCGAGGCGCAAAACCGCACTGTGTCTGTTCGCCGACGAGATACGGGCGACGCTGGAACTCGCCCACTGGCCGAGTTTATAGATTGGACCCGACAGCTTATCGACACCCGGGCCGCGAAATGGTAAGCTAGGCGGTAGCTTTAGGACCGGGTGGTCTCCAAGCTTGGAAGCAACGTGCAATTTATAGGGCCCCCCTGGGGGCTGGGAGGGAAGATTTATCGCCGACCGATTCGTTCGAGTCAATGAAAGGATTCGTGCCAAGGAAATCCGGGTGATTGATGAAGAAGGGGCGCAACTTGGAATCATGCCGCCCTTCGAGGCAATCAAGCTTGCCAAGACTCAGGGATTGGACTTGGTAGAGGTTGCCCCAACCGCCAATCCTCCTGTATGCCGCATCATCAACTATGGGAAGTACCTCTACCAGCTCAGCAAGCGGCAACACGAGGCGCGCAAGAATCAAAAGTCAATTGGGCTGAAGGAAGTCAAGATGCGGCCCCGCACTTCGACCCACGATTTTGAGACGAAGAGGAATAAGGTTGTGGATTTTCTCCAGGAGGGGGCCAAGGTCAAGGTCACTATTATGTTCCGCGGGCGCGAGATGGCGCACCGGAACCTGGGCTTTGATATGATCGATCGATTGATTCAAGAGGTGGGAGAAGCTGGGCAGGTGGAAGCGCGGCCGCGGCTCGAGGGGCCGAACCTGACCGCCATTCTGGCGCCTAAGAAAGCGGCGGGTAAGGGCGGGGGAGCATCCCCGCGACCTCCCGCCAGCCACCCGGCAGGGCCTCCCCCGTCAGTGCCCGTCAAACCCAATGTTCCAGTGGCGGCCTCGGCCAAGCCCGCCGGGTCGCAAGGATCTTCAGGAGGATAGATTTGGCTAAGGTTACGAAAGTCAAACTCAAGCTCAAGACTCATAAGGGAGCTGCCAAAAGGTTCAAGATTACCGGCAGCGGCAAGGTGATGCGTCACCATTCTTTTGCTCGTCACATCCTGACGTCCAAATCCAGCAAGCGGAAGCGGCGGCTGGGCAAAGCGGTGGAGATATCGCCCTCGAACGAGGCGCAAATACTCCGCATGCTCCCCTACGGGAGGTAGGTTTCGAGGTTATAGGTGACAGGTTATAGGTTAAAGGGAAAACAGAGTGCGTCCTCACTCTGCTTTTTACCCTGTAACCTATACCCTGTCACCTGTAACCTGTTCCTCCAGGGTGCGGGAAGGCTTCACCGAGGCCAAATAGGGTGCCTTCACTGCCCCGCAAATTCAACTAAAGGAGAAACCCATGCCTCGAGTTAAGCGCGGCACTGTGCGCCGCGCCAATCGCAAGAAGCTTTCCAAGCTCACCAAAGGCTATTTCCTCACCAAAAGCAAGCTCTACCGCTCGATGAAGGAAGCTGCGGATAAGGCTGGACGTTATGCCTTCCGCGACCGTCGTCGTAAAAAGCGCGATTTCCGCAGGCTTTGGATCCTTCGGATCAGCGCCGCGGCACGCTCGCACGAGCTCACTTACAGCCAGTTTATTCACGGCCTGAAAACGCTGGGAATTGAACTCGATCGCAAGATGCTCGCGGAGATGGCCGTGAAAGATCAGATAGCTTTCACGGAGTTGGCCGGTAAGGTGAAGCAAGCAGTTAACAGCCAACAGCCGACAGTCAACAGTTGATAGTCAATAGTCGATAGGCGGCAGTTGACAGGAAGCGTAGCGCGGACCTGTTCTGTAGGTCCGCGGCTTTCCCTTGCCCATGGGAGACGAGCCTCGGACCTATAAAACAGGTCCGCGCTACACCGCCAGGGGCGCATCGCCGCGCGCACAGATATTGTTAGGGGCGGTTGGCGAACCGCCTCTGCACAAACCACTATGACCATCGACGAAAAAGTTCGGAAGACGCTCGCCGAACTTGGGGTCATCGACGCCGCGGGCGTGGATGAGCTGTTTGGCGAAGTCCGCGCGGTGATGACCCAGGAAAGGGATTCCCTGGTTTCGCGAGGTGCCACGGGTAAGGCCGAGCATGAGAAGCTCTGCAAAGAACTCCGCGACCGTTGGCTGGCGCGCAAGAACGGCCTTTTATCATTCGTCGATGAGCAGTGGCTGAAACCCTCTCCCAAGGAGTTGAAACCGTTCGTGGGGCGCAACTTCAACCTGCTCCGTCAGCAATCTACTGCGCTTGAGGTCGCCGCGTTGACCAAAGAGGTGCCGCTTCGGGCTCAAGCGCCGGCCGGCGGCGAAATCTCCTCGCACACCTCAATTTCTGCTGCTGCCAGTCATCCAACTCGCGAGGTTCCTGGAGATCTCACTCTCCCAGGCAATCGGCAGCCGCTCGGGACACTGCATCCTGTCACCCAGATGCAGCGCGAAATTGAGGATATTTTCCTCGATCTGGGTTTTCGAATCGAGAGTGGGCCGGAGATTGAATCCGTCTATTACAACTTCGACGCGCTGAACATTCCGGAGAGCCACCCTTCGCGCGACGATTGGGATACTCTCTACATTGATTCCAAAACCGTCTTGCGCACTCACACGTCACCCGTGCAAATCCGCGCGATGGAAAAATATGGAGCGCCGCTTTACATCATTATTCCCGGGAAGTGTTATCGCCACGACAACCCCGATGCCAGCCACTCACCCATGTTCCATCAAATCGAAGGCTTGGCCATCGCGAGTGATATCACCTTTGCCGACTTGAAGGGAACGCTCGACTTTTTTGCCAAGAAACTGTTCGGTGAAAAAGTTCAAACGCGCTTCCAGCCCAGCTTTTTCCCCTTTACCGAGCCGAGCGGCGAGGTATCCATCAGTTGCATCTTTTGCGGGGGCGAAGGATGCCGGGTGTGCAAAGAGAGCGGCTGGATTGAAGTGATGGGTTGCGGAATGGTCCATCCCCAGGTGCTGCGCAACGGAGGCATCGATCCGGCAAAGTACACGGGTTGGGCATTTGGATTGGGGATCGATCGCTTCGCTATGATGAAGTATGACATCAATGATATTCAGCTCTTCTTTCAGAGCGACGTACGATTTTTGCGACAATTCTGAATTCTGAATTATGAAGTATGAAAAAAACATGGGACGGCTGATCGGGTTTTGTAGCGCTGACCTTCAGGTCAGCACGCCGTGGCGAGGGTAAGTGCCGACCTAAAGGTCGGCGCTACATTCATAATTCAGAATTCATAATTCATAATTTCTATGAAGATCTCAGTCAACTGGCTTAAAGAATTTGTCAAGATTGACAGCACCCCCCGCGACCTCAAGCGGGACCTCACCATGATCGGCTTGAACACCGAGGCGCTGACGCAGGTGGGAGACGACTGGGTGCTCGACGTCGAGGTCACCACCAATCGGCCCGATTGCCTCAGCCACTATGGGGCCGCGCGAGAGCTTGCCACGCACTATCGCAAGGCATTGAAAAAAGTTGAAGTCGTGGTGAGGGAGTCGGGCGGACCTGCGCAGGGAGCGGCATCGATCGAGATTTCTGATCCCGATCTCTGCGCGCGATACTGCGGCCGCGTCGTGCAGAACGTACAGGTGGGACCTTCCCCGAACTGGCTGGTGAAGCGCTTGGAATCCGTGGGCCAGCGGCCCATCAACAACGTTGCCGATATTACGAATTATGTGCTGATGGAGTTGGGGCACCCACTGCATGCTTTCGACTTGTCGCGTATAAGGCAGCATAAGATTATCGTCCGGCGCGCGAAGCCTGGAGAGCCGCTGCGAACGCTCGACGGCGTGGACCGCACCCTGACCCGCGATAATCTGGTCATCGCGGATGGCACGCAACCTGTGGCTCTGGCAGGCGTGATGGGCGGGGGGGAATCCGAGATTTCCACGACCACCCGCGTTGTTCTACTCGAAAGCGCGTGGTTTGAGCCGGTGTCAATCCGCCGCACGTCGAAGTCTCAGGGGATGCACACGGAAGCCTCCCACCGATTCGAGCGAGGCGCCGACATCCAGATGGCGCCGCTGGCTTTGGACCGCGCCGCCGCATTAATTCAGGAGATTGCGGGGGGAGAAATCCTTGAGGGAATGATCGACGTTTATCCCCGGCCTATAACCCCCCCGGACTTGAATCTCAGCAGGAGCGAAATCACACGCATCCTGGGAGTGGAAATTCCAGGAGAGGCGGTTGAGCGCATCCTGGGCGGCTTGGGATTTCAAGTCGAACGCGCGGATGGCGGAAGCTGGCGAGTTATCGTTCCATCGTTCCGGGTGGATGTTTCGCGGGAAGTGGATCTGGTGGAAGAAGTCGCACGCCACGTGGGCTATGACCGATTGCCAGCCCGGGTACGGCCCGCACCGCCCCGCGTCGAACGGGATACGAATCGCGACAAGATCATGACCATTTCATCCTTGCTGGTGGGGTTGGGATTTCATGAAATTATTACGTCCTCGATGGTCGATCCGGCGGAGACCGGGCGCTTTTCCGCATCTTCACCCGTTGTGCTCGCCAACCCTCTTAGCCAGGATGCGTCCGCCATGCGCTCCTCGTCAGTGCCCAGCATGCTGAGGGCGATTCGCTGGAACCTCGACCGCGACACGAATGACGCAAGGCTTTTCGAGCTAGGTAAAACGTACTTTATGAGCGCCAACGGCGTGCCGCAAGAACATCAAGTTCTCACCCTCGGCGCCATAGGACATCGCCGGCCTGCTTCGGTCTTCGATAGTGAAGCGCCGCTCGACTTCTTCGATTTGAAGGGTGATCTCGAGACGATCTTTGGCGCGTTCGATATGCCGGCATGGGAGTTTGAACCGACCGAGCGCACCTATCTCCAGCAAGGGCTTAGCGGACGGATAAGTTCTCAGGGGGTCGAGTTGGCGGTTTTGGGGTTAATCCAGCAGGATCTGGCGCGTGAGTACAAGTTGCGCCAGGAAGTTTGGGTGGCCGAAGTCGATTTTGATCGCCTGCTGAGTTTTCCCCTTCGCTCCCGAAAGTTTCAGCTCATCTCAAGGTTTCCGGCGGTGGAGCGCGACTTCTCGCTGGTGCTGCCGGACGAGTTACCGTATGCCCGCCTTTCATCAGCCATCGCGGGCTTGGCGGTGGAGGAGATTCGCGGCTTCCGCCCCGTTGACCGTTTCCGCAGCGGCGCCATACCTCCCCGGCACTACAGCCTTTTGTTGCGGGTCATTTTCGAGAGCCAGACGCATACGTTGACCAGCGAAGAGGTTGGGGGATTGAGCCAACGGTTACTCACGGCGCTGGAAGGGTTGGGAGCGCATCTGCGAAGCTAGCAATTACCGATTTTCGGTTGGCAATCGGTAATCGACCATCGACTATCGGCAGTGAGGAGCACGTGGCGGACCCAAACGATCAGTTCGAACGACTGGAAGAAAAACTCTTGCGGGCCATTGACCTCTTCAAGCGAACTCAGGCGGAGAAGCGCGCCCTGGAACAGGAGATCGAAAAGCTCAAGGCGGAATCCAAGGAACGCGTCCATGCCGCGGCGGCGCTGGAACGAGAGTTGATCGCCTTGCGCCGGGAGCGCGAGGATGTTCGCTCTCGCGTCGAAAAACTGCTGGAGCGGATTGACGTGTTGACAAGTCCAGACTCCGAGAGCAGTGGTTAGTGGCTAGCGGGTATCTAGGGGCAACTAACCACTAGCCACTGGTTCTAGCAAAGGAGGTTTCTGAGCATCATGGCAAAGGAACCCCAGAGTATCCGCGTCGTAATTTACGACCAAGTGTATTTCATGCGGGGGGACCTCAACGAGGAATACATCCAAAAGCTCGCGCAATACCTGGACACGAAGATGCGCGCGATTGCGGAGCGCACTCGGACCGTGGATACCTTGCGCGTGGCGATGCTCGCAGCCCTCAATGTGGCGGATGAGTACCATCAGTTGAAGGCCCGGTATGAAGAAGTCACCCAACAAGTGGACCAGAAAGTTGGGCAGTGCACGGACGCGCTTGACGAAATCTTGAAAGACGCTGTGTAGGTGATAGGTTACAGGTGACAGGTTACAGGGACCAGATGTTGGGTAATGATGAAGTGTAAAGGGTAAAGGATGAAGTTTAAAGCGGTTCGGTGCTTATCCTTTAACCCTTACCCTTTACACTTTAACCTTTAATCCTATTCCCCAACACCTATACGCTGTAACCTGTGACCTGTAACCTATAACCTCTCACTATGCGAATTCTTTTTATCGGTGACATCTTCGGGCAGCCCGGCCGGCGAATTGTAAAAGAGACTCTGCCGCTACTGCGGCAAGAGTTGCAGCCCGACCTCATCCTGGCCAACGCGGAGAATGCCGCCGCCGGTTTTGGGATTACCCCTGCCTTGGTGGAGGAACTGCTCGACTTGGACATTGCCGTTTTAACTTCCGGCAATCACATTTGGGACAAGAAAGAGATTTATTCTTATCTCCGCGAACAGGTCAACGGCCGTTTGTTGCGGCCAGCTAATTATCCCCCGGGGACCCCTGGCCGCGGCCTTTTCGTAGGGAAGACCCCAGCGGGAATAGGTTATGCCGTCATCAACCTGCAAGGCCGCGTCTTCATGCCCGCCCTCGATTGTCCCTTTCGAAAGGCGGATGCGCTTCTCGGCAGTATTCCCGGAGACGTCAAGATTCGCATCGTGGACTTCCACGGCGAGGCGACTTCCGAAAAGCAAGCTTTGGGCTGGTACCTCGATGGGCAGGTTACGGCTGTCCTGGGAACTCATACCCACGTTCCCACCGCTGACGAAACAGTGCTTCCCCAAGGCACTGCTTACCTTACGGATCTCGGCATGACCGGTCCTTACGAATCCATCATCGGTATGGAACGGCAAGGGGTAATTCAAAAATTCCTGGATCAATTACCAGCGCGTTTTGAAGTTGCCAAGGGCGACGTTCGCCTTTCCGCCGCGCTGCTCGATGTAGATCCCCAATCCGGTCATGCTCTTTCGATCGCCAGAGTTCTGCGGAAATATCCCCAAAGCCTAAGATAGCCCGCATTGCTCTTCAACGTGCGCGGGTTCTGCCATCAGGACGGGTATTCAAGAAGCCTCAGGAAGCGTGTAGTCGAGCTCGTAGAAATGCTTCCCGTCCGCGATCTTGATCGTCATCGCCTCGGCGAGGCCCACCCCGCCGCTGACACGGCGACGGTCAAACATAACTCAGCCAGGCCTCGCTGCCTCGCTGCTTGACCCCCGCAAACCAGCGGCAAAGCGGATAGAGCGCGACCACGACCGATATCCAAATCAAGTAGATGATGGGCAGGGAGAATCCCCATCCAAGCGGGGAAGCGATGCCCCTGCCTAGGTCGCAGAGGGAATACTAACGCACGGCAAGCGCGATGGGCAGAGGTAAATGCGACGGATTCAGACAATTTCAAGTGCTTCCGCAAAAAAATTTCGCCATCGGGAGATGTTTGAAGGTCGCAATTGCGGGAATGGTCGCCGACGTGCTAGGCTACAGTTACGAGGGTCAATCTCGGGGTGAAATGACGCAGCAGGAACAGGTGTGCTGGGAGCGCGGGCATCCTGCCCGCTCTGGCGCTGACAATTGGTCCACTATGGCGGCACCGCCACGCCAGTGACAGTCATGGCCGGGACACCTGCCGTACAAGGAGCGACCCTACAGCATCCCCTAGTCTTCCACGATGTCCTAGAAACTAAACGGGTTAGCTGATGACGATGGAAATCTTGAAAAAATGCATGTCAATGAAATTAAATAAGTTAGGAGAATTGCCTCGGCGACGCACCGGAAAAACGCGGGGGGAAAAAATGAAAGGATGTTCCACGATGTTGTTGAAAACAAATGGAGAAAAGATGTCAGAAAATAGCCTTTCCACGATGTTGATGAAAACAAAGGACCTATAGGGCGCTTTCCACGATGTTGATGATAACAAATGTAGTTATTGGAAAACACGGATGACAAGCGGCGAGTTACGAGTGACTAAAAGAGGCAAAATCCCGAGAGCAGAACAGCATAGACGGGAGCTTTCGGCCCCGGCAAAGAATGCGGCGGGTGGCACTGGCATCCTGCCCGTTAAGAAGTCATGCCCAAGATTGGCCATGGCACAAGGGCGACGTTGAGAGGTCCGCACCTACCCCATGATGTACTAGAAATAAAGCGGGTTAGCTACGAATGACCGAGATCTTGGCAAAACCGATCATTGAATTTAAACGAGTTAGCATCTGTATCCGAGGCTACAAGCAGCAATAAATGTATATCAAAAATGAAGGAATAACCCGTGATGTTATTGAAAACAATGGTGACAAAAATTGGCACCCCGTGATGTTGATGAAAAATAAGCTAGTTACGGTGCGTACCCCGTGATGTTGATGATAATAAATGTAGTTACCGAAAAGCGCTGATGACACGTGAGGAGCTCCGAGTGACAAGCAGGATCGAGATCCGAGGGTGGAATGGCGGGCTGCGGGCGCGGGAGAACGTCCTGTGTCCGCGAGGAATGCACGGGTGGGATGCCCTGCGGGAGGCCTACGCTACGTCCCGCAGGATTCCGTTTTTCATTTTTGTCTCGCTCGCTCCTTCGCTGCTCTTTTCTTGACTTGGCGTCGAGCCAGCCCATAGAATTGTGGGTTTGACCGGATAACGAAAGTATTCACCTTGATGCCCATACGCCTTTACAACACTTTGAGCCGCCAGATTGAAGATTTCAAGCCTCTTGAGGGCAACACCGTCCGCATGTACACCTGCGGGCCGACGGTTTACGCCTTCGCGCACATCGGCAACTTCCGCACTTTTCTCTTTCAGGATGTCCTTCGCCGCTATCTAAAGTATGCGGGTTACGAGCTTCGGCACGTCGTTAACCTTACGGACGTTGACGACAACACGATCCGCAATTCCCAGGCGGCGGGGATGGCGCTCCGGGCCTATACCGATCAGTACATCGAGGCTTTCCTCATCGATCGCCAACTCCTGAACCTGGAGGAGCCGGAGTTTCTGGTTCGCGCCACGGACTGCATCCCGGAAATGGTGCAGCTCATCCAGACGCTCGTCGATAAAGGTTTTGCTTACCCGAGCGAGGGATCGGTCTATTTTAAGGTTGCCGCATTCCCGCCTTACGGCCAATTAACGCATGTGGACTTTTCCGGCGTGCGCGACGGCGCTCGTGTGGACACGGACAAGTACGATAAGGAGAATGCCCGCGACTTCGTGCTATGGAAAGCTGCGAAAGAAGGCGAGCCGTTTTGGGACACGCCCTTCGGTCCGGGCCGGCCGGGTTGGCACATCGAGTGCTCCGCCATGTCGATGAAATACCTGGGGGAAACTTTTGACATCCACTCCGGGGGCAGCGACCTGATCTTTCCCCATCACGAAAACGAAATCGCGCAAAGCGAAGCCGCCACCGGCAAGCCTTTCGTGAAGGTTTGGATGCACGCCGAGCACCTGATTGTCAACGGTGAGAGCATGTCGAAATCACTCGGCAACTACTACACCCTTCGTGACCTGATCAATAAAGGCTATAAGCCCTCGGCGGTCCGCTATCTTCTGGCTTCGGTGCCTTACCGCAAGCCCCTTAATTTCACTTTTGACGGACTGCACCAGGCGCAGCAGTCGATCGACCGGCTGCGGAATTTCCACTTCCGCCTGACCAAGGAGAGTCTCCCTGCCGGGGAAAGCTTGACCCTGCAAAATCGCGCGCAAGAGGCTCGGCAGAAATTTGAAGCGGCGCTCGATGACAATCTGAACACGGCGGAAGCGCTCGGCGCCATTTTCGACATGGTCCGAGACGGTAACACCGCGATGGACCGGGGAGAATTCCGCGATGGGGACCGCGGCGCCTTTCTGGACACGCTCGAACGCTGGGACCGGATTTTCGCCGTACTCGACGATAACGACCACGCCAAGCTGGTGAAGTTTGGTTTCGTGCAGGAGAGAACAGAATTCCTAAGCCTCGACGCAAAGGTGACAGACCCGAAGGACGCCGGGACGCCAGAGGAAAAGACTGGTAACAACAACACTCCAGCCTCCCTGGCGAAAACCCTGAGCGATGAAGAGATCGAAAAATTGATTGCGGAGCGCGCGGCCGTCCGGCGCAGTGGCAACTACGCCCGCTCGGATGAGATTCGAGCAATTCTGCTCAAGGCCGGTGTTATACTGGAAGATACGAAAGCTGGAGCGCGCTGGAAGCGGAAGTAGTTATGTGGCATCTGCGAATCGGTCTTCCGTTATTGGCTCGGCCCAACCTCTTTGGGGGCGATTAATCCGCTCTGCTATCTCCTCACCGAAGGATCCCGAAACCAGCACCAATGCTGCCTAAAGCAGCGGAGAGGGGGGATTTGATGGAAACCAAACTTCCGCACATTTCGACGTCGCTTCCCGGGCCCGAGGCTCAGAAGATTCTTGCACTCGACAAGCAATACGTTTCACCTTCCTACACCCGTGATTATCCGCTGGTCGCCAAGCGCGGACAGGGCGCATTGATCGAGGACGTGGATGGCAACTCGTTTCTGGATTTCGCCGCGGGGATTGCCGTGGTCTCAACCGGGCATTGTCACCCCGATGTTGTCCGCGTGATTCAGAAGCAGGCCGAAACCTTGATCCATATGTCGGGGACGGATTTTTATTACCCCTTGCTGGCGCAATTGGCGGAAAAGATGGCTCAAATAACGCCGGGAAGGTTCCCCAAGAAGGTTGCTTTTGGCAATTCCGGCACCGAAGCCATGGAAGCGGCAATGAAAATTGCGCGCTACCACACCAAGCGCCACAGATTCATTGCCTTTCTCGGCTCATTCCACGGGCGGACCTTCGGCGCGCTTTCGCTCACGGCCAGCAAGGCGGTTCAACGGCGCGGGTTCGGCCCTCTTCTTTCCGGTGTCGTCCACGTGCCGTATGCCAATCCTTATCGCTGCCCGCAAGGTCACCGTGCGCCCGACTGCGTCTGCGATTGCGTTTGCTCCGACCTGCTCGGGCAAATGTTCAAGACCGCCGTGCCGCCGGAGGAAGTGGCGGCCATCGTCGTGGAGCCGATTCAGGGTGAAGGCGGCTACGTGATTCCGCCTCCCCGTTTCCTCGACAATCTGCGACGGCTGTGCGACAAGTACGGAATCCTGCTGATCTTTGACGAAGTTCAGTCCGGCATGGGGCGGACGGGGAAGATGTGGGCGTGCGACCACGTGGGCGTTGTTCCCGACATCATCATAACGGCCAAGGGCATTGCCTCCGGCTTACCGTTGGGGGTCACGGTGGCGCGCGCGGAATTGATGGATTGGGGGCCGGGGGCGCATGCCTCGACCTTTGGAGGCAATCCCATCGCCTGCGCGGCGGCGCTGGAAACCATCCGGCTCTTGGAAGAGAAGTACATTGCCAATGCGGCGCGTTTGGGCGAATACATCATGGGAAGAATCGTGGATTGGCCGCACAAGCATCGCATCGTCGGCCAAGTGCGCGGCCGCGGGTTGATGATTGGCATAGAGTTGGTCAAGAGCCAGGATCTGCGCGAGCCCCATACGGAGGCTCGGAAACGGGTGATCGAACGGGCGTTTGAGCTCGGTGTACTCTTGCTGGGTTGCGGGGAGAGCACCGTCCGGCTGATGCCGCCGCTGGTGATCGACCGCGAGCAGGCGGATTTCGCCATCGATACGCTGGATCGCTGCATCGCGGAGGTGGAGCACTGAGTACTTGGGACTTCGGGAAAGTAAGAAACTCGAAATCCGAGACTCGCCACCCCGGCGCCGTATTTCGAATTTCGACTCAATTCCCCAGCCCTGGAAAGGCGCAAAGGCCATGGGCATTCTATCGCGGCTCATGTATCAATCGGTGGTTTGGAAGGAACGCCAACGTGCACGCCTTGCCACCCACGCGGCGCCAGCCCCCGAAAGCGAAGCGGAGCATTTGAAAACCGGGGCGCGCGGCGAAACCCTGGCGTATTGGTACCTGCGCCAGGCTGGTTACACGATAGTGGCGCGAAATCGCTCGGCCCGCTCGGGAGCAGGGGAGCTCGACTTGGTTGGTTGGGACGGTCCCGTACTTTCGTTTGTGGAAGTGAAGACCCGGACGACCGCAGACGCCGGCCCACCCGAGGCGGCGGTTTCCAAAGCGAAACAGAAGCGCATTGCCAAGGCCGCAAACGAATACCTTCGCCGCCTCCACAGAAAACCGCTGAGCTACCGGTTCGACATCGCGAGTGTCGCATGGAACCCCGAGGAGGGCCTCCAGGTTCGGCTGATCAAGGATGCCTTCAAAGCGTAGAAAGAAAGCCCACAGCTTACAGCCGACTGCTTTCAGTCACTGTAAGCTGTCAGCTTCTAAGGAGCAACGACCTTGCCTGAACTGAGAAAAGACCCCGTAACCGGCCGTTGGGTCATCATCGCCACCGACCGGGCCAAGCGGCCAACGGATTTTGTGCGTGATAAGGTGCAAATTCGCGGTTCGGGCTTCTGTCCGTTTTGTTATGGCAATGAATCCAAGACCCCGCCGGAAATTCTCGCCTATCGCAGCGACGGCAGCAGCCGCAATACTCCTGGTTGGTCGCTGCGCGTGGTGGCGAACAAGTTTCCCGCTTTGGGAATTGAAGGCTCGCTGAATCGACAGGGGGAAGGCCTTTACGACAAGATGAATGGCATCGGCGCGCACGAGGTCATCATTGAGACGCCCAAGCACGAACTGACCTTGGCCTCCCTGCCGGTTCGCCAGGTGGAGGATGTGCTCTGGGCCTATCGCGACCGCATTATCGATCTAAAGAAGGACCGCCGCTTCAAGTACATCCTCATCTTTAAGAACCACGGCGACGCCGCCGGCGCTTCGCTGGAACACACGCATTCACAATTGATTGCGTTGCCGGTAGTTCCCAAACGCGTGACCGAGGAAGTGGACGGCGCGCGCGAGCACTATAATTTCAAGGAGCGCTGTATTTTTTGCGACATTATCCGCCAGGAAACCGAAAGTAAAGTCCGGTTGATCTCTGAGAACGATGGGTTTCTGGCGATCGCTCCTTTCGCTTCACGATTCCCCTTCGAGATGTGGATCGTCCCCAAAACGCACCAGTGCGCCTTCGAGGAATCCCAAAAGCGGGAGTTTGAGCTGCTCGCTCCCATGCTCAAGGACATGCTCACGCGTTTGGACCGTGTGCTGGATTTTCCCGCCTATAATTCTATTGTTCACACTTCTCCGATTGGGGAATCCGCGCAAGACTATTATCACTGGCACATGGAGATCATACCCAAACTCACCAAAGTGGCCGGATTCGAGTGGGGCACAGGCTTCTATATCAATCCCACCCCCCCGGAAGAGTCGGCAAAATTCCTGCGCGACGCCATTGTACCCGTCGGCGTTTAGCAACAACCAGGAGCAAGAAGTAAGTAGCCAGAATGAAGGGAACGGACTTCTAACTCCTGACTCCTGAGTCCTTCCATGAACCTGGAACTCAAAGTGGAATGTTATTCCGGCTTCCGGGCGGATGAACGGCCGTTGCGCTTTGCGTTTCCAGGAAAGCAGGGCGCGCCAATGTATGAAGTCAACGAAGTTCTGGACCAGTGGTATGGAGTGGGATACCAATGTTTTAAGGTCCGGGCGGATGATGGCAACACCTACATCCTCCGCCATCAGGAAAGCGAAGACTGCTGGCGCCTCGACTCTTTTCGCCGCACCCGAGAAGACCAATGACAAGGGGCGAGTTACAAACCACGAGCAACCAGTCCAAAAGGCGCGGGAATCGAATCCCTTGGGGTCTTCTTTCATGCTTGTTACTTGTCACTCATTACTTGTTACTGTCCTCTCGATTTCGGATGGCGGACTTCGGACATCGGACCGTCTTTTATGCAGAAGGGTGAGAACATCGTCTCCATGGCGCTGGCCGCCGTCGTGCTGTTGGCCGTTGTTGCCGTCCAACGCAGGTGGAATCCCGCCAGCCTGAAGGACGTCGCGAGTTCCGCGAAAGATTTCATTCTGAACACCACAGGGATTGGCGGGCAGGTCCCTGACATCGCCGGTTACGAGCGGCTCAAAGAAATTCGCTTGGGCGACTATCGCGTCGGCCTGTATCGCGCCACCCCTGCACCGTTGATTTTCGCCCCCGGCCGGTTGGTCATCTACGACCGTGCAGACCAGCCGGTTTTCAATTTGGAAACCCTCGAAGGCTCAAAAGATCCCTGGTCCGCGCTGTATGACTTCAACGGCCGTCACGGACTCCCCGTCCCGGGGAGCCGCGTGCGTTCCTCCTACACTCGCGACCTAACCGGCCGTGGCGTGCCGGATATCATTATTGGCCAGTATTCCGGCGGGAGCCATTGTTGCACCGTGGCCATTATTCTGGAACTTGGCAAGGATGCCATAACGCCGATCGGCCGCATCGACGGAATCGACGGACTGCCCTTCGAGGGCGTGGAAGTTCGCAAGCTCACCAAGGGCGCGAATTGGCAGTGCATCGCCCACCGACCGTATGCGACGACCTGTGGAACTCACTCTGACGCTGCCAACGTCCCTGCTGTTTACACTTTCACAGGTGACCAATTCCAGGACCAGACATTCTATTTCGGAGAATATCTTCAGGAAGTTCTTCGTCAAGATCTGGCGAAGTGGCGGCAGGAAAAAAACCGTAGCATGGATCTGCTTCAAACCGTGGCCGTGGATTACGCCGTGGTCGGCCAGAAGGATGAGGGCAAACGCTTCTTCGCTCTGAACCTGAGCCAATTAATGCCCAGTCTCCAAAGCAACAACGTGGACCCGAATGCTTGCCTCGACGCCTTGGAGAGCCTGGTCGATCGGGTGCCCGTCGCCGGACCGTAAAAGGCAGTAGGCAGTGCGCAATAGGCAGTAATCGGGTAATCGGATGAACAGAAAACAGAATTGCAATCGCTCTTTGTTCTCCCGATCACCCGATCATCTGATCACTTGATTAGAGGACCGCCTCGTCCCAATTCTCCAGAATTGTCTTGATCTTACCCATGAATCGTTCCGCCACCGCTCCATCGATCACGCGGTGGTCGTACGAAATGGAAAGATAGACCATATTCCGAATGGCAATGGCGTCGTCGCGGACCACCGGACGCTTTTCAATGACGCCCACTCCCAGAATCGCCACCTGGGGCTGATGGATGATGGGCAAACCAAACAATCCGCCAAAACTGCCCGGATTGGTAATGGTAAAGGTCCCGCCCTGAACATCATCCACGCTCAAACGTTTCGAGCGCGCACGGTCGGCAAGATCCTGCACAGCACGCGCGATGCCCAGGAAATTCTTCTCGTCCGCGCGCTTGATGACCGGCACGATCAAGCCGTTTTCGAGCGCCACGGCGATGCCGATGTTCACGTCGCGCTTGTAAACAATGTTGGTCCCGTCCACAGACGAATTGATGACGGGCAACTCTTTAATCGCTTCCACCGAGGCGCGAACAAAGAAAGGCGTAAAGGTGAGTTTGATGCCATTGCGCTGTTCGAATTCCTGCTTGAAGCGCTCACGCGCGGCAACCACGCGCGTCATTTCCACTTCCACCAGCGTGTAAACGTGCGCGGAAATGTGCTTGCTCGTCACCATGTGCTCGGCAATCTTCTGACGCATGGGCGTCATGGGAACGATCTGCGTTGCTCCCGTGAACGCCACAGGCGACGGAGTTGTCTGCGCCACGGACGGCGCGCTGGGTGCGAGAGCAGTGGGCTGGGGCGGCGCGCCGGCACGGCGCTGGTCGATAAAATCCAGGATGTCTTTCTTGCTGACCCGGCCGCCCAACCCCGTGCCCTTCACTTCGCTCAAATCCACGTTATGGTCACGAGCAATGCGCCGCACGAGAGGAGAGGTGCGGACGTCCCCGCCCTCACCGCCTTCCTGTTCTTCCAACGCTAGGGGCGTAGCGGCCGTCGGCGGGACGAGGGTAGACGGGGCGGGCGGAGCCGGAGAGGGAGCTTCCTTACGGGGGACGGCTGCCTCTGCCGCCAGCGGAGCCGCGACCCCTGCACCCTCGCCATCGACGACGGCAACAACTGTGTTGATCGCCACCGTCTCATTTTCTTTCACCAGAATCTGGGTGAGCACACCTGCGGCGGGCGAGGGAATTTCCGCGTCAACCTTGTCGGTAGAAATCTCGAACAGTGGCTCGTCGCGGTCAACGCGCTCACCGACTTTCTTCATCCATTTGGTGATCGTACCTTCCGCGATACTTTCCCCCATTTGGGGCATGATGACATTGGTGGGCATGATCTACCTCTCAGTATGCGGCCAATTTCCTTGCTGCTTCCGCCACTTTTTGCGCATTGGGCAGAAAATATTCTTCCAGCGGCGGTGAGAACGGCACCGGTGTGTCGGGCGCGGTCACGCGGACGATCGGGCCATCCAGATGGTCGAAAGCCTTCTCCGCGATTAAGGCCGCGAGTTCGCCCCCCATGCCGCCGGTGCGCGTATCTTCGTGCAGCAGGATCACCTTGCTGCACTTGCGCGCGCTGGCCAATACCGTCTCTTCATCGTAGGGCAGCAAGCTGCGCAGGTCAACGACCTCCAGTGACAATCCCTCTTTCTCCAGTTCCCGAGCGGCGTCGAGCGCGGTCCAGACCATGGCGCCGTAAGTGATCACTGCGATGTCCGTGCCCTGGCGTCGCACCACAGCCTTCCCGATGGGCACCGAATATTCCTGCTCTGGGACTTCTTCCTTGATACGCCGGTAGAGAAATTTGTGTTCGTAGTAAATGACGGGATTATCGTCGCGGATGGCGGCTTTGATGAGCCCCTTCGCGTCGTAGGCAGTCGCAGGGGCCACCACCTTCAGTCCCGGCGTGTGCACAAACCACATTTCGTTCGACTGAGAGTGGTAAGGGCCGCCGTGCACGCCCGCTCCCGAGGGCCCGCGAATGACAATGGGCACGGGCGGGCCCCAGCGATAATGCATTTTCGCCGCCATGTTTACGATCTCATCAAATCCGCTGGCAATGAAATCCATGAACTGCATTTCCACCACGGGGCGCATGCCCATCAGCGCCGCGCCGATCGCCGCGCCCACGATCGCTGACTCGCTGATGGGCGTGTCGATCACTCGATCCTCCCCGAACTTCTCCTGCATCCCGGCCGTCACCTTGAACGCGCCGCCATACGCGCCGATGTCTTCGCCTATGACAAGAACGGAGGGATCTCGCTCCATCTCTTCCCAGAGGCCCTGGCGAATAGCTTCCAAATAGGTGAGCAAGGCCATCCCGCTACTCCGAATTCTGAACGCGACATTTACCGGGTCATCTTTCCCTTGTCCGTGGTCTGTTGTCCGCGGCTACTGCCGACGGACCACGGACGACCGACGGCGGTTTCCGCCACCAGCAGTCTGGTCCGCAGTAAACACCCTCCAGCGCTTCCTCGCCGCGGGGAAGTGGCCGCGCCTCCGCGTTGGCAATTGCAAGATCGATTTCCTCACGGACCCGCCTGTCGATTTCTTCGATCTCCTGCCTGGCCAGAGTTTTCCTGGCGAGCAATAACTTCTGGAGCCGCAGAATGGGATCCTTCTTCGCCCATGCCTGCTTTAATTTCTCCGGCACATATTCTGCCGCGTCATGTGCGGAGTGGCCGGCCATTCGCAGCGTGACGCACTCCAGAAAACTGGGGCCTTTGCCCGCACGCGCGCGCGCACTGGCGCGGTCCACGGCGTCGTACACAGCAAGCACATCGGTGCCATCCACGCTCTCACCCGGCATGCCATAAGCCGGGCCGCGCACGGCAAGTGACTTTACAGCGAATTGTTTTTCCACCGGCGTGGAATAGGCATATTGATTGTTATTGCAGATGAAAATCACCGGCAATTTCAAGACGGCGGCGAAGTTCATCGCTTCGTGGACATTGCCGAGGCTGGTGGTTCCCTCGCCGAAATGGACCATGGCGACGTTGCCTTGACCGCGCTGCTTCAACACCATCCCGACGCCGCAAGCCACCGGCAGAGTAGCACCCAACGGCGAGATGATGGGGATGATACCCAGCTTCATACTCCCGATGTGAAGCGTGTTGTCGCGGCCCCGATTGGGCGAATCAGCCCGCGCCAGCCAATTGGCAAAGATATCGGCAAGCGAAAAACCGCGAATCAGGAAGATGGAGAAATCGCGATGGCAAGGGAAAGTCACATCACCTGCACGCATGGTGAGCGCCGCGCCCACGCCAATCGCTTCCTGCCCTCGCCCCACGTACACGCCTCCCACAATCTTGCCCTGGCGGTAAAGCACATTCTCAATACGCCACTCCGACTCACGCGTGAGCTTGAGGTAGTAGAGCATGCGCTCGAGGGTCCCGGAATTAGGCAAGGCGTTTCGTCGCGAACCTCTCATAGTCTCTCTGTTCCGCATCGTCCGGCACAATTTAGAAACCACTCGGCAGTAGGCAGCAGGTGGAGTCGGTACACCTCACTGTCCTAGTCCCATTAATAGGTGCTCAAAATCTCTCATCAGGTGCCGTGACCCTTGCTCCTTTTCGAGTGCATCGAATTTTGACGGGGGAAGGCACGGTCGAATTCGATTTATACGCCACAACATAAGTATTCTCGATATTGGATCGGATGTTTCTAAACGTTTTTTTCAGATCGTTCATCGTGTAATCGGTATCGGGGGCGCCCCCGATTTTGCCCGCGATCGATTTGGCCACCCTGTCGCCATACGGATTAGTCACTTGCAAGCTGATCGGATAGATGACAATCCCTGAGCGTTGAGCCGTCGCGAGAGCCTCTGTCAAGGTGTGCTGGCTTGTGTTGTCTTCCATGTCGGAAATGATGATTAGAGCCTTGTGGCCGGACGGTGTTGAAAATTGTTCGCTGGACGCCCAGAAAATGGCGTCGAACAAGGAAGTCAAACCGGTAGGAAAGCGGGCGGTGAAAACAGTGTGAAATGAGGCTTTGACTTGCCCGAGGTCTGAGGTGAGTGGGCACATTAGTGTGCCACTCTGTGTAAACGTCGCAACGAAGGCACGGTCGCCGGTAAGCAATAGTTCCCCGAGGGGGTCGGCATCACGCTGCCATTTCAGCGTGTGCAAGGGGCCCAAGGAGCTTTTGCTGATGTCAATTAGGAACCCGATTTCGGCCGGCGACTCAGGAGTTCGGCTCATGGATTCAATTGGGCGTTTCTCCTTGCCCTCGTAAAGCTCCAATTCGTTCTGGTCCAGGTCGGTCAACGGCTTGCCATCATGACCCAAGACGAGGACCGGGAGAGTCGCGATAATCTCTTGGCGTTGCGTCGTTTGAGGCACTTGGCCAATAGCAGTACAAGGAATTGAAAGGTGTGCACATACGACCAGTGCTACCCATCTGCTGAACACGTTTTCTGTCCTCTCGGTATTGACCGGCAAGAAATCCAAGTCAATGAGTTTGAAGAGTCGAGAAAGCCAGATCCCCTCCGGCAACCTTCGACTTTTGATTTCCGTCTTTCAACTTCTTCGACTATTCAACTCTTCGACTGCCCTTACCTCCATCCCAAACACTTCCCCAAAGTGCTCCACCACGCGCTCCGCGACTTCTTCCATATCGACAGCGTGGCCGAGCAATTGGGCAAGGGATGTCACCCCCTTTTCGCGCAGACCGCAGGGAACGATCCAGTCAAAAAAGCTTAGGTCGGTGTTGACGTTTAGCGCGAACCCGTGCGAGGTAACCCACCGCGAGAGGTGCACACCCATTGCTACTAACTTGTTGTTCCCTACCCAGACGCCTGCCGCGCCGGGCGAGCGTCCTGCTTCAATCCCCCAATCGCGCGCCGTGCGAATGAACACCTCTTCCAGCGACCGCATGTACCAGGAAATGTCGCGCCGGTGCCGGGTGAGATCGAGAATCGGATAACCCACCAGTTGGCCAGGGCCATGATAGGTCACGTCGCCGCCGCGGTCGGTCGAGAAAACCTGCGCCCCGCGCGCGGCCAGCCACTCGGCGGACACCAGCATGTTTTCCCGCCGGGCGTTGCGGCCGAGCGTGTAAACGTGTGGGTGCTCGAGCAGGAGGAGCGTATCGGGAATGGCTCCGGTCTTGCGCTCCGCCACCCGCTCCCTTTGCAGCTCAAGCGCTGACGCGTATTCCACGAGTCCGAGATGTTCGAGGTGGAGAAGCATGGAAAGCAGGTGTTAGGTTACGGGTGACAGGGGTGAAGGATGAAGGGTGAAGTTTCTTGCACTTTACCCTTCACCCTTTACCCTTTTCTTCTGCCCCTAACACCTAACCCCTGACACCTAACCCCTAAATGTGTATTGGCCAATCCACGGCGGCGTGCGCGGCTTCGCCCACTGCTTCCGCGAGCGTGGGGTGGGCGTGGATGGTGTGCGCGATGTCGTCGACAGTGCCCTCCAGGCGCATGGCCATGACCGCTTCAGCAATGGTCTCCGTGGCGCGCGGCCCGATGATGTGCACGCCCAGAATTTCGCCGTAGCGCTCATCGCTGACCACCTTGACGAAGCCTTCGCGCACGCCCAGGATCGTCGCCTTGCTTACGGCCGCATAGGGAAACTTTCCAATCTTTATCTTGTGACCGGCTTCGCGCGCCTGACGCTCGGTCATGCCCACGCTGGCAACTTCCGGCTCGGTATACGTGCAATTTGGAATCTGCCGATGATTGATCGCTTCGGCGTGCTTGCCGGCGGCATGGGTGACGGCCACGATGCCTTCCATTGAGGCCACGTGGGCGAGCAGCGGGCTGTCCGCGACGATGTCACCGATGGCGTAGACGCCCGGCTCATCGGTTTGCATGAAGCCGTTGGTCTTCACGAAGCCGCGCTCCAGCTTTACGCGCGTTTTCTCGATGCCGATGTTCGCAGTGTTGGGAGCGCGGCCCACGGCCACCAGGCAGGTCTCCGCTTCCACCGTCTGCGGTTTCGCGTCTCCCACGGTGTACTCAACGGCGATGCCATTCCCGGTTTTCGTAACTTTGGCAACCTTTGCCTGAGTTTGGAGGGCGATGCCCTGGTGCTTGAGCGCCTTTTCGAGTTCGGCGGAAATCTCCTCGTCTTCCAACGGCACGGCTCGCGGCAGCATTTCCAACACCGTAACCTTGGTCCCAAAGCGCTGGAAGATGGAAGCGAATTCCACGCCCACCGCACCCGCGCCGATGATGATCATCGATTTCGGAATCGCGGGCAGGTTCAGAATCTCTTTGTTGGTGAGAAGGGTTTTGGCGTCCGGCTCGAGGCCCGGCAGCATGCGGGCTTCCGAGCCTGTGGCCAACACGATATTCTTCGCGGTGATTTCCTGCACTGCGCCTTTGGGGTCGGTCACACTGATTCTCCCCGCACCCGCCAACTTCCCAAATCCTCGGATCGTCTCGACGCGGTTCTTCTTGAGCAGGAACTCCACGCCCTTCGTTAGCTTGGTAACAACCTTGGTTTTGCGTGCCAGCATCGCCTGCCAGTCGAGCGAAAACTCTTTGCACACAATCCCGAATTCCTTGGCATTTTTGAAGTAATCTAAAACGTCCGCGTTCAAAAGCAGGTCCTTGGTGGGGATGCAGCCGACCTGCAAGCACGTTCCCCCCACCTTCTCGTCCTTCTCAATAATCGCTGTTTTCAGGCCCAACTGTCCGGCGCGAATTGCCGCCACGTACCCGCCCGGCCCGCTGCCGATCACGACCAGGTCGTATTTAGGAGCTTCTGCCAAGACCGCACCTCCAAGTGAAGTCGCACGTCTCTACTCTTTTGGATGTCCAAAACCGCAGACAGTCATCTTATATTATGAAAAATGGCGGCACAAGCCGTCCACCAGGAAGTGACGCGGGAGGTAGACCAACTGTGGCGCGTCATCTTCAACGATCGGCGTCAGTCGGGACGCCTGGATTTGGGAGCTACCGAGATGGTGGTGCGGTCGGCCATGCATCGGGCGGGGGCAGCAAGCCTGACCCGATGGCTACGTTTCGCGCCCCCGGCCGCTGACCAGCGGACCCTCTCTTGTCCTTGCGGCCACCTCGCTCCTTACCGGGAACTGCGCTCCAAGCCTCTCCTGACCGTGGTGGGCACGGTAGAAGTGTTGCGTCCCTACTGCTTGTGCCCGCACTGCCATGCGGGCCAATTCCCCGCCGATGCCGAACTGGACATCGCCAACACGGAGTTCTCTCCTGGGGTGCGCCGCATGCAGGCGGTGGTGGAGCAGCAGGCGCCCTTTGACCATGGACGCCAGCAGTTGAAACTCCTCGCCGATCTGGAGGTAACCACGAAAGCCGTGGAGCGGACGGCCAAAGCCACCGGAGAGAATATTGCCGCACGCGAGCAGGAAGAGATCCAGCAGGCCCTACAGTTGGATCTACCCAAGGTAGTAGGGGGAGCGGTTCCCATCCTGTAGGTGCAAGCGGAAGAATTTGGAAGGCGCATCTACAGGGAAGCCGGAAAGCGCGGCTGGAGCCGCGCGGAAAAGAAGGTGGTCATGGGCGATGGAGCCGAATGGATCTGGAACCTGGCCGAACAGCATTTCCCCGGCGCGATGCAGATCGTCGATCTCTATCACGCGCGCCCACACGTGTGGAATTGGTGCGCCGGCTGCATCCCAACGACCAAGGGAAGCAGAAAGCGTGGAGGAAGGTCCACCCGCGCCGCCTGCTCGACAAGGGGAAAATCGAATAGCTGGTAGGCGCCCTTCATTCCCTCGTTTCCACCACCCCCGAAGTCGTCGAGAGAATTCGCATCGAGGCCGACTACTTCGCGAGAAACGCCGCGCGGATGCGCTATCCCAAGCTCCGCCGCCAGCACTTATTTGTCGGCTCGGGGGTGATCGAAGCTGGGTGCAAGACCGTGGTCGGTCCCCGGCTCAAACAATCGGGGATGTTCTGGACGGTGCGGGGAGCTAACGCCATCGTCGCCCTGTGCTGCTGCCATCTCAACGGCCGCTTTGAGGACTACTGGGAAACGCGTCAAGCGGCCTGATCTCCACTTCTATGTCGCGCACCCAATGTGCGGCTTGTATCACTGTTGGGATCTTTTTGTAGAGGGTCGGTTCCCCCGATCTCGCGATGGAGCTAGACCCTCGGGGCGTGATGACTCAATTGTTGCGGAGCGCAATCATCGGGTCGATCCGGGATGCCCTTCGCGCGGGGATATATCCCGCGATGAAGGACACGGCGCCAAGGAGCAGAATCATTCCCGTAAACGTTATCGGGTCGGTGGGGACGGTCGCGAACAAGAGACTCGAGATCAGCCGCGCCACGACGAAGGATGCCACGATTCCGGCGATGGTTCCCACCAAAGCCAACCGCAGCGTCTTCCCGATCACGCCAATCTGCACCTGCGTCTGGGTGGCGCCCAGCGCCATACGGATGCCAATCTCCTGCGTCCGCTGGGTCACCGAATAGGAGATCACGCCATAAATGCCGAGCGAAGCCAGAATCAGACCCAGCGCGGCGAAGATGCCGACCAGGAGAACGAAGAATCTGCGCGGCGAAACCACGTGATCCACCAGTTGCTGGACGGGCCGGAACTCGGTCGCCGGTTGCTCAGGATTGATCTGGCGCAGCGTGGTCACGACGCTGGAAGCGAGACTTTCCGGCGACAACTTCGTGCGTACCACCAATTGGGGTCGATCCGAGTCCCACTGCGTCGGCGCCAGGTACATCTGCCAGCCGGGGTTGCCTTCGACACTGCTTTCGCGAACATCGGCAACCACGCCAATCACCTGCGTATCGCTTCCGTTCACCTTAGCGATGCGTCCGACGGGGTCCTCACCCGGCCAGAGGCGGCGAGCGACGGTCTCATTGATCAACACCACCCTCTCGCTCTTGGGGCCATCCTCCCAACTGATGTCGCGGCCCCTGACCAGGCGCATCCCCATCGCGCGCAGGTAACCCGGCGAGACGATGTACACAAATGTGCCCTCAAGTTCCCCTTTGCGATACTGCTTACCTTTGGCCGAGATCCCCCAGGCGCGATTGCGGCTCATCGGGATATTGTCAGAGATGCCGGCCGTCTCAACCCCCGGGATGGCCTCAACGCGACGGATAATGTCCTGCCATATTGCGCCTCGCTTCGCCACATCGTTTCCGTCGTCACAATCCACGCTGATGGCAGCGGCCCGGCTGGGCTCGAAACCCAGATCGACATCGAGGATGCGCAGAAAGCTGCGCAGCAGCAACCCCGCGCCCACCAGCAGCACCGAGGCCAGCGCCACCTCGGAGGCGACCAGCACCGAGCGCGTCCGCTCGTGCTTTCTCCCCGCGGTCGTCCCGGGGCCCGAGTCTTTCAGCGCTTCCTGCAAATTGCCGCTGGATATCTTCAGCCCAGGAGCGAGACCGAAAAAAACCGCAGTGACGACTGCAATCAGCAGCGTCCATCCCAGCGCGGTCGCGTCAATCCGCACGCTCGTGAGTAGCGGCAACGCAATCGACCCCTGGTGGGCAAGGTACCAGGTTACGGCAAAGGCGATTCCCAGGCCCAGCACCGCACCCGCTCCCGAAAGGATGAGACTTTCAGTGAGTAACTGGCGAACCAGCCTGCCTCGCCCGGCTCCGAGCGCACTGCGCATGGCGAATTCCTTGCTTCGCGCCGCCGCGCGCGCCAGCAGCAGGTTCGACAGATTCACGCAAACGATCAGCAGAATCAGGCCCACGGCGCACCACAGCACGACGAGCGACTGCCGCAACTTGCCGCTGACGTAGTCTTTCAACCCCAGCAGCCTGCCGGTATACTCCGCTCTCCAATCCGGATGCTTCGCGTTGAAGTCAAGATGCGGAAAAAGCAGATCGGCCTCAGCCTGGGCTTCAGGCAGACTCACTCCCGGTTTCAAGCGGCCAACCAGCGCCATAGTATTTCCTTCTTCGCGTATGTCATCCAGGATGGCGGGCATGTAGAGATCGACTTTTGCGCCTGGCGAGAAGACTGACCCGAAGTCAAACGTCTCCGGCAACACGCCAATCACCGTCACCGGCTCGCCACTCAAATCGACGGTCTGTCCCACAATTTCAGACTTGGCGGCAAACTGCCGCTCCCAGAATGCATGACTTAGCAGCGCAACCGGCTGGCTGCTGTGCACGCATTCCTCGGGTCGGAATAGCCGCCCCAGCATTGGCTCAACGCCCAGCGTGTGAAAGAAGTTTCCGCCTACCATGAGACCCGTAACCGGTCGCGGCTGGCCCCGCCCGATCAGCTTGACGTTGTCGGGGCCGGAAAACGCGTAGTAGCCCGACACGTCTTGCAACGCATGGCTTCGCTGCTGGAATTCCTCCATAGCATCCGCAGAATAGGTCATGCCGGATTCCCCGCCCGCCGGATTTTTGGACAATATCCGGACCAACTGCTGCGAATTGGGAAACGGCAGCGGCCGCAGCAAAATCGTATTGACCACGCTGAAGACGGCGATGTTCGCGCCAATCCCCAGCCCCAGAATCAGCACGGCAACCAACGAAAAGGTGTGGTCTCTCCGCAGTGTGCGCAGGGTATAACGCACGTCCTGCCAAAACACGTCAAGCCACGGCAATCCGCGTGATTCGCTCGGGGGGTCATTTGCCTCCTGCGCTCCGCCAAAACGCACGAGTGCCTGCTGGCGCGGCTCGCCGCGGGGCATGCCCTGCCGCATGTTCTCTTCCACCTCCGGCTCGAAATGAGTGGCATTCTCCACGTCCAGCTCCGGGTTCCGCTGCCGCTTCTTAAAAAAGGACCCCACACGATTCATGGCTTCCCGCATCGCACCCATCATAGTTTTCCTTAGAAATGGCCGCCCTTGTGGGCCGAAAACAGATGCCTTCATGGTTTAGACGAGGCCCGGCTGAATCGGTTTTGATTTTTTGGGGACTGGGAAACCTATTGAAGCAATTGTCATTCCCGCGAAAGCGGGGTTTCCACACTTGTTGGTTTCACGCGAAACGCGGGTCGCGATTCTCGACGGCCGCGCGGATGAGCTCAAGCAGTTCTGCGACAACCGTGTTTGGGAGGTGGTGGTGGGTCAGGCTCTCGCATAAGGCGATCACGTCGACCCGTCGCGATAGTTGGCGCCAGTCCGGCGGCAGTTTTCCGCCAGCGTGCAAATACCCATTCGAGAAATGGGGCTCCGCGAGAGGGCTCGAATCCCGTTCGTAGCGCAGGAAATGGCCAAGGTCAGCGAGCGGAGAGCCGGAAACGGCGAACTCCCAGTCAAGAACAGCAGCCACATTCCACTTTCCCGCGATGCGTCGGACCAGCAGATTCCGTTTGCCGAAATCACCGTGGACAAGGCATGCCTGGGCGTCCAGATGGGAAAGTTGTGGCGCCCACGACCAGACCACAGTATGGGCGCGATCACGCAAATCCGCTGGCATACGCCGCTGAAGGTTCGCCGCGGCAAGACACAAATCGACAAAGCGCGGCATGGGATTCGCGCCTTCGAGCAGTGCGGCCGCGACGGCCGGTCCCGATGCGAGCCAGCCCGGCTTCGAGAAGGTCGTACGGCCTATGGCTGCCAGCGTTTTGCCAGCGGAGTATGCCGCTTGAGCGATCGCCTCTGTATCGCCGCTGCGTTTTAGCTCACGGAAGTTGGTTCCTTCGACATAACGCATCAGGATGAACGGCGGGAGGTCCTCCCACCCGCGCCGCTCCGCGTGAAGAACCTCCGGAACGGGGACTGAGCCTCCGACCAGCCGCATCAGGTCGACCTCTTTCTGGCAGATGGAAGGGTTGTGCTCGTAGATGCGGAGCACGATGGGGTCGGTTATGGAGTCGAGTTGGAGCTTGAAATTCGCGTTGCGCAAACCATCGGCAAGCGACAGCACATCTGCCACACGCGAGCGCGGGAACGCCGTGTGAACGATCCGTTCCAAAAGGGGCGCGGCCAGTGTGCGACGCGGCTCCGCTTTGATCCAACGGGCTTCCCCAGGAGCGCCAGCGATCATGGTTGGTATTATCACCCATCCTTCGCGCCGAGTGGCGATTACTCTGTCACCCAATGTTTGATGACGCGCGAAGCGCAGTACGCAGCCACGCCCACCAGCGCGCCCGCTACGGCGTCGGCGGCGTAATGGTAGCGGCCATAGACGGTTGCGGAGGCGACGCTCGCGGCGAGAAACAGGAATAGCCCACCGAGCCGCGGGGCGTGCTTGCGGACGGCCAACGCCACGGCGGTCACCGCCGCCACGTGGCCGCTGGGAAAGATGCAAGCTTGCACGCTGTAGTGATCGAGCAGCAAGAAATTCCACTGACGCAGCAGGGGTTCCACGTGCGGCCCCGGCACGTCGCCGAACAGTACGCGCGGCGGGGTGAGAGGAAAGAAGGGATACACAGCGTAACAGAAAAGGGTGGCGAGCAGCACCGTAGCCCAAAAGTCGTCCATGGCGCGCTTCACCTGCGCCGCAGGATTGTTTACCGCGCTCCGCTGGATCGCGAGATGGACTGCGCCAACCCCCAGGGGCACCAGCGGGTAGCAGAGCAGATATGCAAGTTCCAGATAACGCTCCAGCCAAGGCGCTCCGGCTTGCAGCACGGCTTGAACGAACCGACTTTGCAGCAAGATCCGGTCCCCTTGAATGAAAAGGTAATCCAGATGGTGGCTGGGGTCCGGTGTAAGCAACAAACCGGACTCTCGATAGGCGACGAGGACCAACAATGCCGGAAATAGGTCAGCGACAATAGCAAGCCAAGGAGCGCGCTCGCGGCCTCGGCGAAGCGCCATCAGGATGGCGATTGTTACCGTGTTGAGCGCCATGATGATGCCCAGGTCCAGCGCCGCCATATCGAACACGAACGCCGCAAGGGTCATATAGGTGAAGAAAACGAGGGCAACCAATTCGGCAATCGAAAGGTGGGTTTGAACGGTGAAGACCGACGGAAACGGGTTCGGTCTGGCCAGTCCTAGAACGGTAGTCTCGCTCATGATGTCACCTCCCGGCGAAAAACGGCGCCGGCGGGAGAAAGTCACCCTTATGCCCCTGGCGGGGTTTGCGCCGGACGGGGTCCGATGTCGTCAGCCGGATATGAGCGTTCCCCTTGCCAAACCCTAGCTCATGCTATCTTGCTGAAAATACATGGCTTGGAAATATTTGAATCCAGCCATGCGGCGCCTGGAGTGCCGCCCTAACCCGCCAAGTGCCAGGAATGGCCGTCACGTTAAGTCATGCAGGTTGGCCCATCTATTAACACTGTCGTAACAATACGGGTGTTATAATCTTGCCGTGCGTCAACGTGTAGTCATCATTGAAGACGAGCGCGACATCGTTGAACTAGTGCGGTATAACTTCCGCAAGGAAGGCTTTGAGGTTGAAAGTTTCTCCCGCGGGCGTGAGGGGGTGGAGTATCTCCGCCGCAATCCTGCCGACCTTGTGCTCCTCGACATTCTGCTTCCCGATGAAGATGGGTTTGAGATTTGCAAGCGGCTGCGCGCCGACGAGCGCCTGAAGTCTCTGCCCGTCATTTTCCTCACCGCCAAGAGCGAGGAGATGGACCGCGTGTTAGGCCTGGAAATCGGCGCGGACGACTACGTGGTGAAACCCTTCAGTCCGCGCGAGTTGGTGGCACGGGTGAAAGCTGTATTGCGCCGCCAGGAACGCGTGGCGGAAAAGCGCGAGGTGGTGGAAGCGGGCGCCTTACGTCTCGACACGCGAACGCAGGAAGCAACCGTGCGGGGGCGACCGGTGGAGCTGAGCGCGCTGGAATTCAAGCTGCTCTACTTCCTGGCTGCGCACCCGCGCCACGTCTTCGATCGCGACCGCTTGTTGGATGAAGTTTGGGGGCGCGACCGCTTTGTGACCCCGCGCACCGTGGACGTGCATATTCGCCGCCTGCGCGAGAAAATCGAAGAATTCCCCAACCGCCCGCAGTTTCTCCAAACGGTACGCGGCAGCGGCTACCGCTTTTCCCCGGAAGTTTTGGAAGGCGTTGAGGCATAGATTATTTGGGATTTTCGATTTTGGATTTTGGATTAAATACGGTGCATGCCCGCTTCTTCATTTGGATCCAAAATCGCAAATTCAAGGTTCCGGGTGGGTGTCCGCGTCATCGCTTGGCAGCGATTGCTCCCGCAGAACCGATGTGGTCTAATTCCAGCGGGCCGAGGCTGCCTGTTGCAGCTCGCCCTCCATCTCCGCTTTGGATTTTTGGTTTTGGATTCGGGGTTGACAATCACGCTTTGCGACTCTCTCCTTAATCCAAAATCGCAAATCCAAAATCCAAAATGTCATGATCTTCCGCAGCCCCATATTTCGCAAGCTTCTGGCCAACGCCTTTCTGCTGATTGCGGTAACGCTGGTGGTTCTGAATTTCTACATCACCCGCTACACCGCCGACCGGGAAGTGCAGAGCGTGGTAAAACGGTTGGAGGCGGAAGCGCAGATTCTCGAAACGGAAGCCGCCAATGTTCCGGCCCCCCAACTGGAAGATTGGACGCATCTGGCCGCGCAGCGTTCCGGAGCGCGCATCACGATTATCGACCCGAAAGGCGTGGCCTTAGCCGATTCCCAACACGATCCCGAGACCATGGAAAATCACGTCACCCGCCCCGAAATCATGGCGGCTTACCAGCACGGCATGGGCACCTCCTCCCGCCACAGCACGACCGTCAATCAAGATCTCTGTTACCTGGCGCTGCGCATGACTTATCACGACGAACCCGGTTACATCCTGCGTTTGGCCGTGCCGCTGGACGATGTGGATTCTGCCGTTGCGGCAGTCCGCTGGCGAATATTGTGGGCCTCCATCTATGCCGCGCTGGTGGCGCTGGCGATCGCTTACTACTTCTCGCAGTCTTTCACTCAGCGCATCGCGCGGCTGCGGGCGTTTGCGGAAGGGTTGGTGGGCGCCCACTTCTCCCAGTCGCCGCTGCCCCCTGGCGACGACGAGATGGGCGCGCTGGGACGCTCGCTCAGTAACACCGCCGCGCAGCTTCGGGACCTGGTGGACCGGCTGGGCGTGGAGTCGGCGCAGCGCGAAGCGATTCTGGCCAGCATGGTGGAAGGTGTGCTCGCGGTGGACAGCACTTTGCGCATCACCTTCGCCAATGCGTCATTCATACGCGCCGTGGGTGGGCCCAATCCCATTCCCGCCCGCATGCAGTTGGTTGAACTTGTGCGCGCTCCGGAACTGCGCGAGGTTCTGACGCGGGTGTTGAGCACCGGCGAGTCGGTGAAGCGGCGCATGCAACTTCCCGCGGCCGATCGTGTCTTTGAAGTGCAGGCCGCCCCGCTTACTTCCGGGACCGCGCGCGGCGCCATCGCCATCCTGCACGACATCACCGACCTCGAGCGCCTGGAGCGCATCCGCCGCGATTTTGTCGCCAACGTTTCGCATGAGTTGCGCACGCCGCTCACCGCCATCCGCGGTTACGCCGAAACGCTGCTGGAAGGGGCTTTGGAAGACCAGGAAAACAATCGCCGGTTCCTTGAAATCATTAAAGCGCACGCCATCCGCCTGAACAATATTTCGTCGGATTTGCTGGCGCTTTCGGAGCTGGAATCGGGCAAGGCGCGGCCGGAACCTGAGCCCGTCTCGGTGCGTGGGGCCGTGGAGTCGGCCATGCACACCCTGGAGGCAGAAGCGCGGTTGCGCAGCGTCTCCCTGGTCTCGGACCACGTCGAAGACGTGCAGGTGCTCGGAGACCGCCTCCAAATCGAGCAGGCGCTGGTCAATCTGCTCGATAACGCCGTCAAGTTCAACCGGCCGGGTGGCGAGGCGCGGATGGAAGTCACCCACACCGGCGACGGCCGCGTTAAGATCACCCTCGCCGATACCGGCATCGGCATTCCTCACGACGACCTGCCGCGCATCTTCGAACGTTTCTATCGCGTCGATAAAGCCCGCTCGCGCGAAGTGGGCGGTACGGGCCTGGGACTATCCATCGTCAAACACATCATCGAGCGCGCAAACGGCACCGTCAGCGTCGAGAGCCAATTGGGTAAAGGCTCCACGTTCACGCTGATGCTCCCCGCCGCCTAAAGATCACGCGGGTACTAAGGGGTGTAGAGCAAAACGGCTCGGCGGTTTGCCGTCGATGCTCTTGCTCGCCACTAACGCGGCTTTCTCACCCGAAGGCTAGGTCCCTGAGAAGTGGCGGGGCGGCCACTTTAAGCGTGCTTCTTATTTTTCTTGACAAGACAAAATCTTTTAGCTAGAATGGTAGGCTGCGCTTGGAGGCAGGCTCCGCTCGGCTCCAAGTGGGCGTCGGAGGCAAGGCTGACAGACGACGAGGCGGGCCGACAAATTGTACGAATGACGATACGACTTTGTTTCCATCGGTGTCAAGGGTCCGCAACCCTGAGAACTTACTGATAATAAAGGGCCTGAGAATCGATTTTTGCCCTCCCAATCCTGACAACATACTGAAAATAAATCCACTTACAATCAACACGACAAAAGGTAAAAATGGGGTGCAAAATGTCCGACGGAGAGGGCGCCATGTTGTCGCTGCCAGTCGGCAGAAAAGGGACGGCATGGCAAAGGAATTCAGGCTTGCTCGCCACTAACCACTAGCCACTAGCCGCTGCTCTTAAGCCAACTTGTTTCCCGAGTGCAGGCCACATTCCTTCTTGGTGGCCTCTTCCCACCACCAGCGCCCTTCGCGCTCGTGCTGACCGGGCAGAACGGCTCGCGTGCAGGGTTCGCAACCGATGGAGATGAATCCTCGCTCGTGCAGCGAGTTATACGGAACGTCATTTTCGCGGATGTAGTCCCAAACCTGCTTGGAACTCCAGTTGGCCAGAGGGTTGAATTTCACGAGTTCCCGTTCCGGGGTCGAGAAGGTGGCATCAGCTTGCACCACGGGGACCGCTGCGCGGGTTGAGGGGCTCTGGTCGCGGCGCTGTCCAGTGACCCATGCGCTCAGGGTGCCGAGCGCCCGCCGCAGCGGTTCCACCTTGCGAATGCCGCAACATTCCTGGTGGCCGTCCTTATAAAACGAAAAGAGGCCTTTTTCCCGCACCAGCTTTTCCACCGCTTCCGGCCTGGGAAAGAAGATTTCGATCGGGATCTGGTATCGCTCCCGAACCTGGTCGAGAAAGCGCAATGTCTCAGGGTGGAGCCGCCCCGTGTCGAGCGAGAAGACGCGGAACTTGGCTCCCAGATTTGCCGCCAGATCCACCAGCACCACGTCTTCCGCACCGCTGAAACTGATGCCGACGCTGGGTGAAAACATCTCAAACGCCAGAGCCAGGATCTCGCGCGGATGCCGTTGCGCATAGGTTTCAGCCAGTTCGGGTAAACTTGCTACTTCAAGTGGCATAGTTGTTGTTTTCCTTTTCTAGTTGTAAGTGAATGAGAGTCGGAGTCGAAAATGGAAACTCGAAATTGGAAACTGGAAATTCGAAACTCGCCGGCTGCACAGCGATTTTCGACCCTCGAGCTTCCAATTTCGAATTTCCAGTTTCCAGTTTCGATTTTCGGCACTTCCCTGAATCCTAACTCCTGTCTCCTGCCGTTACCCTACCAGTAGGCGGGTTCCCAGGGAAAAATAGAGAATCGTGAACAGCCAACTGAAATAACGTTCGGGAATAATCCGGGTCAGCCGGCTGCCCAAAACCACTCCGGGCAGAGACCCAACCACAATGTGCAGGAAAAGCCCGCTATCGAAGTGGCCCATCCGCATGTGGAGGGAGCCCGCGAGCGCCATGGTGGCGAGTCCGTAAAGAATGTCTGTTCCCACTAGTTCGCCCAGGGGATAGGGCGTGAGAAGCAGCAGGAAGACCATCAGCAAGCTGCCGCTGCCAATCGAAGTCAGCGCCACGAGGAATCCCACCAGCGCGCCCACCGCGACCAGCTTCAGCCGCGCGCTGATCGCGGGAGCGTCGACCCAAGTCTTGGGAGGCTTGATCTTCCCCATGCGGACGAGCGGCAACAGGATGGAAACGCAGAACAGTGTTACGCCCAGCACGAGGCGAAGGAAATGGTCCAGTTCCGCTCCCGCCAACCTCGACTTCAGGAAGCTGAGCAGAAGAATCCCAGCGACTGTGCCCGGCACCGTCCCGATAATCAGGAACGCGGCAAGGCGCCAGCGCACTTGGCCCAGCCGGCGGTGTTCAAACACCCCCAGCAACTTGGTGAAAGCGCCGTTGATGATGTCGGTCCCAATCAAGGTGACGGCAGGATAAGGCGTCAGCACCATCAGCAGTGGGGTCAGCAGTACACCGCCGCCGGTGCCGGTCAGCCCAATCAGTATCCCCGTAATGAAACCAATAACCGTGATCAACATGTTGATGCTGCGATCCTGATAACCCGTCTCCCCCGGTGTCGCCACTCTTGCTCTGTAGCGGCGGGTTTATCCCGCCATTGCGACCAAGCGTGGCGGCGTTATGCCGCCCCTGCATCAAACCGACCCGCGCCCGGACCGGTTTGATTTTTGTTCCCAAAAAAGCTGCGTAAAAGCAAAACGCCCGCTGCGGCTGTTCCATCAGCGGGCGTCTCAGGTTTTGAAATCTGACTAGGTCGTCTTACAAATCCCTATTCCCTGAAGACAGAGCACCGCTGTCGGATGGCGTACAACAACACATCCGACGTGTGTCACTGCTCCTCACGGAATGGAGATTCGTGGTCATGGGTCCAAGAACAAACAGCCTATCACGCCGATTGAGATGCGTCAATATTATTGCCAGCAGTGCGAAAGCCGGAAAGGGAAAGCCCAGTCAGAACTGCACTTACTCCGGCTCCCCGCTCCGAACCCACCTTTTGGTGAGAATTGACAACAAGTCCAATATTGGTTGGAAACCTTCTGAGCTGATGGTGTAGATCTTCATCGGGAAGCGCGCACCTCCAGGCAGTTCGAGATCCTCATCCCTTCTATTCATCCATCCTAGCGCCACCATTTCGGACCACAGAGCCTCAGTGCAACTGCCCAGGGCGGTCGTCATGCTACTCCCGGGAGTTTTGGTACTCGCCTCAAGAACGGAGAGATCTGCCGCACTCATCCCCCGCAGGCGCTTGAGGAGAGATTCGATCTGCGCCTGGGTTGCCATGGTTTTCCCGCCCCCTGCATGAGCTTTTCTCATGCACGATAGTCACAGTCAGTAGTTTACTGGCTGCGGGTTTGTAGTCACGGTAGAAGGCCTACGTTCAGGGCTGGCGCGGCGGCGACAGCGCGGCTTACCGAATCACGAGCCCTCGTAACCCGCATCCCGGCGTTCACACCTTTTCCAGTGCCAGTTCCAGGTCGCGGATGATGTCGTGCCAATCTTCCAAGCCGATGGACAGACGGATGCCTTCCGGGTGCATTCCGAAGGCGCGTTTCTGCTCGTCGGGGAGCGCCGAGTGGGTCATCGAGAACGGGTGCTCGATGAGCGTCTTGATCTGCCCCAGGCTTACGGCCAGGGTGATGGAATAAGCATGCTCGGCGAGGTAGTCCACCATCTTTTCCGCGCGCGTTTGCTTGGATTCGGTTCCCTTGAGCACAAAGTACATCATGCTACCGGGGGCGAATTTGCCCTCGGGATTCAGCATCTGCCGCTTGGCCAGAGCCTTCTGCGCAAAGCCCTCGGCGCCAGGATAGCTGACGTTCGCCACTTTGGAATGTTTCGTGAGGAACTCCGCCACACGCTGCGCGGTCTTCTGCATATTGATCATGCGCGTCGCGAGAGTCGGCAGGCCGTACACCAACACTCCCCAGGCGCTGCGCGGGGAAAGCACGCCCCCAAAATCCTTGCGAAACAGCATGATCGAGTTGTACCACTCCTTGGCCGCAATCACCGCGCCGCCCATGTCGGTGCCGAATCCCCCCAAGCCTTTGGTAAGACTTTCCACCACCATGTCCGCTCCTAGCCTTAATGGACGCTGGCAGAAGGGCGTGGCAAAAGTATTGTCTACCATCACCAGCACGCGATCCTTTTCCTCGCGGCCGACATTGGCCTGGTCCGCCACACGGCGAATGGCAGCAATGTCAATCAGTTCCAATGTTGGATTGATCGGCGTCTCAAAATAGAGAACGCGCGTCGCAGGCGTGATCTCGGCCGCGAGTGATTCTGGCTTGAGGAAATTCGCAAAGCGTACGTTCATGCCAAATCGCGGCAGCCAGTTGGTCATCAGGCTATAGGTGCATCCGTAGACAATCTGGTGCGACACAGCTTCCTGCCCCTGACGCAAGGCCGCTCCCAGTGCCGCGCTGATGCCGGCCATCCCCGTAGCGAAAGTTGCGCAAATCTCTCCGCCTTCCGCATAGGCCAAGTTTTCTTCCAGCATCGAACGCGTGGGTTCATCCAGCCGGTCATAAATGTAAATCGGGATGTGCCCGCTCAAGTGTTCATCCGCCGAGGCGAATTGCACGAAGCCCCGCGCGCCGCGCTCAAGCGAGCTCAGCCGATAAGCCGTGGTGTGCGAAACCGGCGGCACCACGTGATGGTCGTAGTCCCACTTTTTGCTATCATAATTCCCGTGAATCATGTGCGTGCGGAGCCTGTAATCTTCCTTCTTACGGTGCGGTTTGCGGGTTTCCATAGAGGCGCCCCCTTCTCCGAGTTTTCACAATATGAAAATAGATAGCACACTCCGGGCCGTGGGGAAAGGGCTTTTCGGGACGCGGACTCTATGTCACTGGAGGTTCTATTTAGGGGCGCGTGGCGTAGGCTGCCGCTAGTCAGGAAAGAGAAAGTGGGGTTGCGGTCAATTCAGTTGCAAGGAGATCTGGCTAATCCTATCTTCGGTACTCCTTGCAGCCATCCTAAATTTCCTTGTCGCTCCACACCGCATCCTTTCGCCGACGCTATTTCTTGTCTCGCCTTGTTAAGCAATTCATAAATGTTACTTTCGTTCAGTTACTTTCGTCCTCTTGACAGAAGCTTGTTTTTTTCCTTACACTTACGCCCGACTAGGGGTAAGCTCGTGGCGGGCGGGGTCACTGGGGGGTGACCTGCCTGCGCCAGTTACCGGTATTCGAGGAGGGAACCTGTGCAACGAATAGCTTTCGCACTAGCAGTAGTGTTTCTCGCCGTGTCGGCGGTCATCGCCCAAGACCAAGGGCCCGGGCCAACCTTACCTTCCATCCCTGTCGCTGTCCGCTCACAGGCGTATTGCACAGGCTTCATTGCCAGCCCTAGCGTGCCCCGCGATTTGGTCGTCGTGGGAGGAGCGGACGACGACTTCCACTCCGTAGTTCGTCAGTTTGTCCAGGGCGAATCGATTTACACCTCCCAACCGAAAGGTGGAAGCGTTGCGGTGGGCAATGAATACAGCGTCGTGCGCCCCGCCGACGAACTTTTCCTCACGATGCGATACCAGGGCGAGCGATGGGATATTCGCAAGTCGGGTAAACCTTACGAGGATGTCGCGCAAGTCCGCGTGACCCACGTGAATCCGGAGGGAATCGTTGCAAAAGTTACCTTTTCCTGCGGACCCGTTGTCCCCGGCGACATCCTGGTGCCCTTACAACCGCGCCCCGATCCGACCTACACGGTTTCCCCACCGCTTGACCACTTCATCCCGATGGACAAGGGCAAGGAACACGGAAGGGTAACTGCAACCAACAATAATTTTGGCTTCTTTGGCCGCGAGACCGTTGTCTATTTGAACTTAGGTGAAAAAACGGGAACCCAGCCCGGCAACCGATTCCGCATTTACAAAATCCTTCCTGGACACACAACTGGAGTTCTTGCCGGCGAACGAACGCCGCCGGAAATTATCGGCGAGGCAGTCGTCCTATCCGTGCAGTCGAAGTCGTGTGTGGCGATGGTGGTTTCAAGTTACCGCGAGATCTCCTCGGGCGACTACGTGGAGAAGGAATAGTTCCGCCTGGGACAGGACTTCACACGCGTAGATTGCACGCAACGTGGTTAGAAAAGTCCTCATTCGCTGCGCAAGGCAATGACCGGATCCACGCGGGCTGCCCGGTAAGCCGGAATCCATGCGGCGAGCGCGGCGGTCGCGACCAGCACGGCGATGGCGGCGATAAGCGAAACCGGATCCGTCGGTGAAACCTCGAAGAGCAGCCCGCGAATCGTGCGGGCGAGGGCAAAGGATCCGGCGAGCCCTGCGCCCACTCCCATTGCCGTCCATACTCCCGCATACCATTGAACTTGCAAAGCAATGTCCCGAGGCCGAGCGCCGATGGCCATGCGCACTCCAATTTCTCTTGTCTGCCGCGCTACCAGGAACGACAGCACACCGTAAAGTCCCACCGCAGCCAGCAGTAACCCGAGCGCCGCAAAGAGTCCCACGAGGATGGCGACAAAACGCGGTCGCTCGCGGAATCGTTCGACGCGCCCATCCATCGTCTCGATCTTCACCGAAAGGGTGGAGTCAAGCGCCGCAAACTCGGTTCGGATCCACCGCGCCAGCGTCGCCTGGTCGAGCGATGTCCGAAAAACCGCAACCCCACTTCTGCCCAATTCAGTCGAACCCTTCATGCGCAGGCGGTAATACTCGGGATCGGGAGGGTCGGTCAACCCGTTATTTTTTGTGTCCGCTGCCACACCCACGATGGGGCACCAATGGCCGTTGCCATCCAGTTCAAGCTGCTGCCCCACGGGGTTCTCATCACCAAACATACGGCGGGCCAACGTGGCGCTCAGGATGACGGGCGATTCACCGGAGGCGCGCTCACTTCCTTCAAATGCGTGTCCCGACAGAATGGCGATGCCCATGGTCTGGAAATATCCGGGGCTCACCCAGCGAAACTCCACCATTCCACCATCGGCGGCCACAGGTGGAAGGCCGGCAATCCGGATGTTAGAGTAGGGGCGCCCCATCGAACCGCGCGGGGGAATGGAGTCGCTCAAGGCGAAAGCTCCGCCGCCGGGGAGCCGATCGAGCCTTGCCTCCAGCTCCTCAAAGAATGAGGTTTGCGCCGCTGCGGGTTGATAATGTCGCTGTCGTAAGGTGAACGACGCGGCAAGGAGGTGTTCGGGTTGAAAACCCAAGGGCTGATTTTCCAGGTTTCCCAGGCTGCGAATTAACAACGAAGCCCCCGTCAACAAGACCAGGGAAATGGCCACCTGTGCTGATACCAGTGCTTTTCGGAACAATGTCCGAGCCGATCCCGCCACGTGCCATCCGACCAGCGTTTCCGCTCGCGGCCGATCGAGCGCGGGCACAATTCCAAACAACACGGCGCCCGCGAGGGATGCCGCCAATGCGAACAGCAGGGCACGGAAGTCAATTCGCGCTTGATCCAAGCGCGGAATCTGATCGAACGCCAAGCTTACGAATAAGCGCAGGAGCACCCATGCGGCTCCGCAGCCCGCTGCGCCTCCCATCAATCCCAGCATCAGCGATTCGGTCAGTGTCTGCCGCATCAGCCTGCCGCGCCCGGCGCCCAGAGCGGCTCGCATCGCCAATTCCTGGCGGCGGGCTTCCATCCGTGCCAGCATAAGATTCGCGACGTTTGTGCATGCCACCAGCAACAATGCAAGCACGGAACCCAATAAGAACCAGGAGGCGAGTTTGACATCATGAATCTGGCGGTCCCGAAGCGAACGCACCACCAGCCGGACCTCCGAGCGCAGCTCGGGCGGGACATCCTTCGCCATGCTATCGGCAAAAATCGGGCGAAACTGGTCGCGCGCCTGCTCGATCGAAACGCCCTGCCGAAGCCGCGCAAAGGTCCGCAGGAAAGAGCTGGAATTTGCCGAACGGGGCAGACTTGCGTCCAGGCGCGCAGGCATCATCACGTCGATTTCGCCGAGTTGCGGCATCTCAAATTCTTTGGGAAGGATGCCGACCACCTGCGCGGGCTCTTCGTTCAGCATGAGGGTTTTGCCCAGAGCCTTCACGTCTCCGCCGAAAACCCTTTGCCAGAATCCGTAGGAGAGCAGAACCACCGCTGGGGCTCGCGGCCGGTTGTCTTCTTCGCTGAAATCCCGGCCGAGCAGCGGGGGAATTCCGAAGGTCTTCAAAAAATCAGCGGCCACAGCGTAGCAATTGACCTGCTGCGCCGTGTCGCCGATCAGCACATCACATTCCATGCCCGGCCTCATCGCGGTGAGTGACTGGAATGGCGTATGCGCTTGCCGCCAATCGAAATAACTGCTGACGACGTTGAACTCGTTGTTGTCAACCGGCCCCAGATACCCCACGGAAATGAGCTGGTCGTCATGGGGATAAGGCAGGCGCCGGAACAGGAGAGGGTCCACGACGCTGAAAACCGCCGTGGAGGCGCCAATGCCGAGAGCGATGGTAATGACCACCACGGCGGTGAAGCCCGGATTTTTGCCCAGCGTGCGAGCCGCGTAGCGAATGTCCTGCCAAAGGCTTTCACCCCAGGAGAACACCCACGTCTCTCGACAGGCCTCCTGCACCGAGGTCCGATTGCCGAATCGCCTGCGGCTGGCAAAGCGAGCAGCTTCCGGGCTTAGACCTCCCGATTGGAGCTCTTCCTCGCGCATTGCGAGATGGAAATTCATTTCGTCTTCCAAGTCGCGGTCAAGCTGCCGGCGCTTGAAAATAGCCTTAATGCGCAGCCAGGTGTGCATCAACCATTGAGACATGGTCATCACCTCGTTCCCCGAAGGGGGAGCAATTTCATTAGCATTGGCCCAAGCCCAAAGACACGGAAAAAATCCCTGTCGACCCCAGAGAGGCGATCCTTTTCCCCGCCCACACGGCGCCTTACCGCACTCAGCCCCGGCGGAGTTGGCAAATCCCGTATCGTTTCGGTGCTGTCCTAATTTCAAGTGTAGCGCCGGCTTCCAGCCGGCATCGAGCCGCCAAGATGGCGGCGCTACGGTCAAATTAGGACAGCACCATCGATTCCGCTGCTTGCACCCACGGATAGTGCCCGATGGGGTGGCTTCGCTACATCGGCGGAGCAACCGTGCCGTCCGACCATTTCCCAACCGGAATCAAGAACACCGTCAGCCGGTCTTGAGGGGCCTCAGAGGCCAAAATCGGGGAACCCGGCAGACCCGCACCCCAAGCTTTCGCTTCCGTTAATGGAACGAAAAACATCAGGTGAGGATGCCAGTGCCCATCACGATCGCTTAAGTACCCTTGCTTTGACATCATGTAACACATGGCGCCCGATTCGAGCGCCGGCAATTCCTTCTGGTCGAAAGCGGCTTTGATACCTTCGAACATTTGAGCTTTGGATCGCCCCGCCACTACCATCTCGGTCTTCTTGATGGTGAGAGGAAGGTAGGTTCGCGCCGCCGGGGGATTGAAGCAGATCGGAGCCCGCAGCTTCGGGTTCCAAAAATCCGGATCGTCGATTCCGGCGGTCCACGATCGTTCCACCATACACACGAAACCGTTCCTGCCTTTGACTGCGGTTTCGTAGCCTTTCTGTCCAAGCACAATGACCTCGGCATCGCGTGAGATGGATTCCGGAGCCGCACTCCGCGACAGGGTGATCTCGTCGCTTCGCTCCATCAGGTACTGGTCAAGCGGGGCCATCGTGGGATACGGCGATGAGGGGCCCTGTGCGCAGGCTTGCCAAACCGCACCCAACGCGATAACCAGCGCGAAGGCTCCGAATTCGATTGCTCCGGCAAGCCTTCGGCTTGACGAGGAGCTTTCCTGACGCCCTCCAACTAAGTCTTCATGAGTACCCATCATGTTCTCCCCACCTACTGAGGGTTGCAAATATAGTGACAATGACGTCCGTAGCGCGGGCATCTTGCCCGCTGTCGCGGGAGCGTCCCGCTCCCGCCAGCGCGCGGGCAGGATGCCCACGCCACAGCGGGCGAGACGCCCGCGCTACGAAAACAGTTCGTCACCATATTTTGCAATCCTTAATAAGAAATGACTTCCACTCACCTCACACTTCACGCGGTTTCCATGATGCGGGCGATCGCGGTTGACATCCGGCGCCAATGGGCGGTTTCCGCCACCAACTGTTTTCGCCCGGCCGGGGTGAGCCGGTAAAATTTCGCCCGGCGGTTCTTCTCTGAAACTCCCCACTCCGATCCCAGCCAACCCCGCACCTCCAGCCGGTGTAATGCCGGGTAGAGCGCGCCTTCCTCGATGCGCAAGTCCTCGTCAGACAGCAGCTCGATGGATTCAGCGATGGCATAGCCGTGCATGGGACCCCGCTTGAGGGTCTTCAGGATGAGCATGTCAAGGGTGTCGCGAAGGAGTTCGCCGGGGCTGGGTTGCTTCTCTCCCATAAGGTTCTTAGGGTAGAATGACCCGAATTCTTCGCGAGTACAAGCATTTTTTTTAAAAAACGTAGAGCGGCGCTTCAGGGCAAGGCTGTCTCAATTAGCGAAGGGTGTTTGCCGCAGGTCGCTCCTCGGCGATCGAGTCGTAAGTTGGACGAGCCTGACTTATCCGATCCTCCTTCTTGTCGTCTGGCCGACCCTCCGTGCAGGGCAGGTCCAACTCGGGCTCAGGATTGCCAGCGCCGCCATCTTCGCGGCTCAATGCCGACTGAAAGCCAGCGCTACATCTGAGATTACAACGGCTCATACTTCGCAAATGGCTCGTATCATGCACGAAAAAACCCGTGAAAAACCGAATTGATCTGACAAATCGTCGTCGAAAAGCAGCGGTTTTCTGCAAAATTGGTGTCGGTTAGACGTAAATGTCCGAATCTAATACATAAATGTCCGACTTTTTTCCGGGCACTTTGTCAGAGATTTGTGTGTTTTCATATACATACCGGCTTCGCTCGTATATTTTTGACATCTTTTTTTACTCCCCTGCCGGAAATGGGCCACGGCGGGGGTGACTCCGGCCTCCGGTGTCGATCCCCTGGGGGCGTTGGGGGCGTTCGCTCGGGGCCGAGTTGGTCGCTACTCCTTTCTCGTGAGGATCTCTCATCCTCGGCTTGGTGCCGGCTGATCCCGGCGCACAACTACCTTTATTTTCATGAATATCGTGGCTACATCGACTTAAGTCGCTTGTTTTCATGAATATCGTGGGAGTAGCCAAGACTGACATTTTTTCTACATGTGTTTTCAATAACATCGTGGGAGTAGCCTTCATTTTTTAATTCCCCTTTTTCACTCTGATCACGTCTCTGAAGCGAACTAAATGTTTTGGTATCAGATACATACATTCTTTAGAATTTCTTTGGCTCGGCGCCTAAGTACCTTCTTTTTCTAATACATCGTGGCATACCTCGCTCGTTTGCGGGAGTTGCGCTCTGCGCTTTCGGCGCTGGATATTCAGCAGCAGGTTGGTGGGCCGCCGGACTTCCCGCAAGTTGGCGTCTTGCACTCGGCGCAGCAGGAAAGCGTCGGTATAGCGCGGAGCGTTACCTTGGTAGCCGATCACCTGCCCCAAAACCCGGTCTCGGTGCGCTGTTTTACCCACACGATAATACTCCGCTAGATATGTAGCACGGTGGCGACCAGAGGCTAGGGGGATAAGGACAAATTTTCCGGCGGGAGCGGATTTCTGTTGAATTTACGTCGAATCTCGTAGGGGCACCCCTCGTGGGTGCCCAATCGGGGGGCCGAATCGGCCCCGGGGTGGGCAGGCACGAGGCCTGCCCCTACCCCCCTCAAGAGCCCCCTTGGCCAGCCATATCTGTTTTCCGCATCAGTTTCTCAATGTTGGCATCATCTAGCCTCATCAAAGCACGCAGGCTCCAGATTCTGTCTAAATCGTCGCTTCTTACAGGAGGCGAATTGGGCTCGAGTAAGAAATCACACAGAAGCCCAAGGGCCAGACCAAATTCGCATTCACGGACAAACTCGTCAAAAAGTTCCAAATACTTGGTGTCACGCTTCAGGCCAGGTACGGACTCCCTAAGGCTTAGCATCTGATCCCTCACGTGGCGAAGCTGATGGTCAAGATTAGCCATCTAGTGGCCTCCTAAGGGTTCCTGGGAACGTTCGTGGGGTAGCCTGTTACGATTCTTCCGTTTTCCATAACCCGCCGACGGGCGGAACGCTTTCCGGCATGGCCAAGGTGTCCGGCGAGAAACCGGGAAACATGGTGACTGTCCCCGTCCCCCTCCGTCCCCCTTGGCTGCTCCGTATCGTCACCACGTACATACTCGCCTTGGCGAACTTGAAAGCCCGCTGCGCGCCAGTGATTCGCCACTGTGAATTCCAGCGGAAATCCCACCTCGGCGAGCCATTCGCCGACGCGCTCATGTAACGGTTTCTCAGTGTTTCCTGACATCGATATACAGTGCACCTGCCGGAATATGATTCAACTCCATAGTCACTGCAAAACGTGGCTATGCCTAAGGCCGTCGACTCGTCGGACTTTCTACTTTGCCTTCCAGTGTCGTTCGACTAGCTCAGTTATGCTTTCACGATCGACGAAGTAGACCGACCCGATAACACCCTTCGGCATCTTCTCGACGATTTTCTCCCGTCCATTCTCCGTGAACCTGCCGCTGATCGCTATAATGAAGGTTGAGATGTACCTCGGCTCCTTCGATCCCAACTCATAATACGGCATCGTGAAAGCGTCGGCAATTTGCCCCAACAGTTCATCAATGGCTGCATTCACGCCACCGCTAACATTCCCCGCCTTTGCTTGCAAACCATAGTGGCGGTAATGACCGAAAGGGGTAAGCTCAGAGAATGTAAAATCCTTTCCGTATTCCCGCTTTCCGTGGGTATATCGTACAAAGACAAATCCCATGCGCCGAAGAAGGGGGTGTATGAGTTCTCGGCAGAACGCATCTTCATTCGTGGTATATTCTTCCCTCCAAGGGAGTCCCGAGAGTGCAACTTCGGCCGAGTGAAGGAGAACATTTAGATCCGACGCTGCAGTACGAATGCTCGCCTCGAGGGGATCCCCCAGTGCTACCGCGCGTTCAAGAGTTATCCCCTTCCAATCGTCCTCGGTCTCGATCTCTGTAACTTTCCAATTGTGGTGATACACGGCTTGGTCCCTGATCGCCGCAATGAAGGTGGCAAGCCCGAACTGCCCTTCCCAATATTTGTTCGGGGTATGACAGCGAAACGCCATAGCAACGCCACTTGGCGCTTCTGACAGCCGCACGTCGTAGAAGAAATATGTTCCGAAGCCATCTTCACTATGGATTTCCAATTCAAGCCCCTTCGGCAGAGCTTGGGAGCGCTCTTTGGCGAGATCGGAAAGGCTGCATTCCGCCAAGATATAGTCTTCACCAGCAGCCGTAATCTCGGCTTCATTCCCACCTATCAGCACCGTTAGCTCGCCGTTCTCTTGCTTCACCTTGATCATTGGTACTGCCCCCACCGCACAACCCTTATTTAGTGTTTACCGGACAAAATGGGTCCCGTCCGCGGGGTTAGCCGACCTGGGGCCTCGGGCCCCCACGCAGGCTGGGATTAGTCTCAAGCATTTCACGAGCCAACGCGAAATCGTCAACACCCGAATAAACGTAGCGCTCCGCGTTCCACACTTGGAGAGACTTTACCAACTCAACGGACTCCTTGTGGAGAGCCATGCATTTTCCAGTCCGGAGGGCATTTAGGACACACTCTGCCTCCTCCGGCGGAGGTGGAGGCGGACCGTACTCAGCGGACACTGTCAGGCGCTTGTAATACTCGTATGCCGCCCCGAGCTCAGAAATTACGGAGGGGCAATACATAGCCAGACATCGTATCCCGCTGACCGGCAGGTACACTTCAACGCCTTTAACCGCGAGGCCGATACCGCCCAGGAGATCGGACTTTGTTCCATTGTGCATTGCGACCGGGTTGTCTGAAATATACAGTCTCTCGCCTTCGGGAACACTGTGCAGTATCCAAGCCTTGCCCGAAATGATGGGAATGAATTCTTTCATAAGATCCGACAAAATGCTCGCGGTAAAGAGTTTCTCCTCGTTGTTGTCGAATGCTCTTAGCTGCTGCAGAAGGTCCGGGTTCGTCCCCATGGCTGCGACCTTCTTACGCAGTTCTGCGTTTATGTGCCGCATCATTCCACGTTGCTGCGGTGATCGCAGGAGCAGTTGAGCCACTAGCCCGCTCAGTACAGCTCGCTGATACACCGTAAGATGAGCAAGATTGTCATTGCTGAGCACCTCTCGCAACACGTTGGCGGCCTTCGATTCGAATTCGGCAAGAGAAGGCTCAATTGTGACAGGAAGATCATCCAATGAGAAATTGTATAGATGGTTCTCTGCCGCCAGGTCGGCCACGTTCGCATTAAAGACTCTGTCAGTTTGTTTGTCGAATACGTAAAGGCGAGTGCCACCGCCTGCTGCAAAATTTCTTAGCAGGAACTGCGGAACGTAGTGATGCTTCTTCGAATGGGACATGTTCAGGTCCGCTCGGCTAGTCGCCATCAGGCTTGACTTTAAAAGTCTGATCCTGCTCGGCGCCACAAAAGCCACCGGCGGGGAGCTCCGTACCATCTGGTTGCGGGGCGGGCGGGGGAACGCTTTGATTATGACGAATTCTGGTACGCCCGGCAACTACCCTCGCAATAGCACCGGTTTTCAAGTCGGCAGATGAAAGGCGCAGAAAAAGTGCCCTTCAGCGGGTGGGGATAGTCGCCCGCTGCGAAACTATTCTTCGCAGCATACAGTTACTTGACGATCAAGTCGCCTAACCTGTGATGTGGTCTGTGCGGTGATCTTTCAGCATCTCGTGCGGGGCGGTTCCATCAACTGCGGATGGCCTCAAACACGATCTTGAATTTGGCGTCGTAGTTGGCCTCCAGGTCATTGACTCGCTGCTCGAGATCGGCATGCGCAGCCAGCATCACGCCGTGGCACAGGCACTCCTGGCTGTGCCCTCAGCCTGATCTGAAAGCGGATGTAGAAAAAGTTAGCGAGCGTGCTTAGGCCGCAGGGTGAGACGAACGAGCGGGGTGGGTTTCTTCAAATACTTGCGCGGTGAAGGCCTGAATTCTGGCTCCTTGCCGCCACGCATCGGGTGGTAGACCGGCTTTTCGGCAGGTTTCATTCAGGAATCGTTCGCGATCCCAATTCCATTCCACGGGCACTTGCGGCAGCAAGAGGCCGCGCATATCTCCGCGGGAAATGATGAGTCCGTGCCGCCCCACCTCGATGTCCTGCGGGGCAATCTCCATAAGGGGTGACAGAACGGAGATTTCCAGCCTGAGTCCTTTTACTTCACTTTTCATGACTGGGGGGAAGCGCCGGTCGTGGAGTGCCGCCCAAACTGCGCATTCGCCCACCGTAATATAGAGCGGCTTGATCCCCTCGGTGACGCCGATGCATCCCCGCAAATTCTTGCCTTTGCGCAGGGTCACAAAGGCGCCGCAGGGCTGGCGCAATGCTTCCCCGGGATCAGGAAATTTGGGGATTTCCGCAAGGTTCAGGTATCCCATCAAGGCTTCCCGCGCGATGCGCAGCAGGGTCTGCTGGTCAGTTTCAGTGAGCGGCAACATCTTTCTCTTCCGGCTCTTTCTCGTCAGCCTCCATCACCATCACGCGACGGGAAGCGCGACGCTTGACTCGTTCATCCAAACGTTTCCAGAAATTCCAGAAGTACTGTCCGGCGGAGGCCACGGCAAACAGCACGACCATCCATAACAATACTTTCCCGGCAGGGCGCAAAGCTTGAAACCGGTGCCACTCCAGGATAATCACAGTGATGGCCACCACCTGGAAGACCATCTTCGTTTTGCCCAACTCCGATGCTTCCACCACATACCCTTCTGCGGAGGCAATGGAACGTAGGCCGGAAACAGCGAACTCCCTCCCCACGATAATGACCACCATCCACGCGGGCACAAGGTGGAGTTCCGTTAAGGAAATAAATGCGGCCGAGGTGAGAAGTTTGTCGGCAATGGGGTCGAGCAAGATTCCCAGGGTGGTGATTTGGCCACGCGTGCGGGCAAGGTAACCGTCCAGCAGGTCCGTGACGGCGGCGGCCAGGAAGACTCCCACCGCCCACAGATCCATGTTGCCGCCCTTGGTGAGTAGCAGTACGACCACAATGGGCACAAAGAAAATTCGGAGAAGGGTCAGCGAGATGGGGAGATTCATGAGCCTTCGAACCTACCCTTCACCAGGGAGGAATAACACAGGCCGAGCTCGTATCACCGGGAGCCGGAGGAAGGGGTGCCCCAGCCGCCCCAGCTTCACTATAGCGGACGCCTCAGAGAGTGTCAACGATACTCCCAACCGCCGCTAACTTTGGGAGCCGCTGCTGGCAGCGTCTTTAACAGGCTTGTCGGTGGCCCGTGTGCGTGCGGGGACGGGCATGTCAATTCCTGCGTCCCTGAACTTCTTGACGATACGCTTCCTCAACTCGGTCTGCACGGAGTATTGATCCGTAAACTGGCGGATTTGCATGCCCAGTGAGAAGTCGAGTGAGGCCGTGCCGAAACCAGGAATGAACGATACGGAGGGCGCGGGCTGGGCGAGCAAGCCTTCCAGACGGTCCCGGAGGGCCTCGCGGGCGACTTCCAGTAGGACCTTCTCAACCAATTGGGGATCTGTTCCGTAGACGACGCTCACCGGTAATGAGTAAGACATGTGTGGCTCGGGCGAGGAATAATTGGTGATGGTAGCTTTGGCGAACGTGGAGTTTGGAATCACAATGTGATTGTTGCCTAACGTCCGCAGGAGCGTGGAGCGCCAACCGATCTGCAAGACGTATCCTTCCGCGCCCGAATCGAGTTTGATGTAATCATTCGGATTAACGGGCCGGTCGGCCATCAAATAGAGGCCGGAAAAGAAATTGCTTAAGGTCTCCTGCAAAGCTAGGGCGACTGCCACACTGCCCACGCCCAAGGTCGTCCAGACCGCCGTCAGGGTCACGCCCATGTTTTCCAGGAAGATAATGGTCCCAATCAAGGCGAAGAGCGTGCGGATCACGAACGCCGCGGGCTGGGTTACCCGCAACAAGTGGGGATCCTGCTGGCCCGCCCGGCGCAAGGCAAGGACGATAACCTGGGCGGGAAAATAGATGATCACCAGAATTGCCAGCGCAAAGATCAGCTTGGACCCGACACGTTCGAACCGCTCGGGGAGGGGAAGCGATTCCAGGCCGAGGTACAAACTCGCGATTAAGAGCAAAGGCACCGGTAGAGTTTCGAGGAGGGAAAACAAAAGTTGGCCCCATCCATCGTGAAGCCGTTTCCCCCAATGGTGGAGGGCGCGGTTTAGGGCAAAACCCAGCACCATGGAACCGATGATCAAGGTCCCGAACAATAGGGAATAAAAAGTTATGGGGTTCATGTGGAGCGCGTGCGCCAATTCCACGATCATGCTGTTTTCTCCTGGGGGGACAATAATTCAAGATACCTTGCCCGGCCCATTTTGGGCAACCGCCTTTCGCGAGTGTCGCCGCGGCTCAAGCCCGCATCTAATAACCTAGCCACGGGTAGGGCGCCGCGCCCCAGGGTTCCGCCGTGTCTGCGCCATGCCCGGCCGTTGACAAGAGCAAGGGTGAGGTCTAACAACCTATTGCCAAGACGTGATAGAGTGCCAACTCCCGGTCGCCGGTCAGGACCGGCTGCAAATATAAGAATGAGGTTTTCAGGCTATGGCTTCCAAACAAAAGGCTCCCATCGAATACAACACACTCCCTATTCTTCCCGTCCGCGACACCGTTCTGTTTCCCAATGCCATTCTGCCGCTGACTGTGGGGCGAGACAGCTCCCTCAAGCTCATCAGCGACCTGAAAGAAGACGAGAAATATGTAGGGGTCATCTCACAGCGCGACCCCCGGGTAGATAATCCCCAACCCGTCGACCTTTTTCAAATTGGAACGGTGGCTTTCGTCCACAAGATCATCAAGCTGCCCAGCCAAAGTCTATTTATCTTCGTTGAAGGGCTGCAGCGGATTGCCATCGAGGAAGTTACGCAGACGGAGCCCTTCCTGCGCGCCCGCGTAAAACCCCTGGTGGATATTCACCCAGGCGGGAAGGAATCCGATTTCGACGCTCTGGTGCGAAGCGTAACAACCATGTTCCAACAAGTGGTGCAGCTTTCACCCACCCTGTCGGACGATCTGCAAACCGTCGTCATGAACATTGACGACCCCAGCCGGCTTTCCGATTTCATCGCCGCCAATCTCCCCTCGCTTTCCAGCCTCGAAAAGCAGGAACTCCTGGAAAGCCTCGAGCTTAAGATTCGCCTCGAGCGCTTGAACCGGCAACTGGCGCGGGAAGTGGAGGTGCTGCAACTCCGCTCCAAGATTCAATCGGACGTGCAGGACCAAGTCACCCAGAGCCAGCGTGAGTACTACCTGCGCGAACAGATGAAAGCCATTCAAAAAGAGTTGGGTGAGGCTGACGAGCAGCAGGAAGTGGAAGAACTCCGCAAGAAGATCGAAGCCGCGGGAATGACGGAAGAGGCCAGGAAGGAAGCGAACCGGGAACTGGGGCGCCTGGCGAAGATGTCGCCGGCGGCGGCCGACTACCACGTGACGCGCACCTACCTGGAATGGCTGGTGGCGCTGCCCTGGAACAAAATCAGCGATACCCGCGTGGATATTTCCAAAGCGAAGCAGGTCCTTGATGATGACCACTGGGATCTGGAAAAAGTCAAAGAGCGCATCCTGGACTATCTTGCGGTTTTGCAGTTAAAGCCCCAGCTCAAGGGTCCTATCCTGTGTTTTGTCGGGCCTCCGGGCGTGGGAAAGACTTCCCTGGGAAAATCCATTGCCCGCTCGCTCGATCGCAAATTCGTGCGCATGTCTCTGGGAGGAATTCACGACGAAGCGGAAATTCGTGGCCATCGGCGGACTTACATCGGCGCGTTGCCGGGACAGGTCATCCAAGGGGTTCGGCGGGCGGAAACGCGCGACCCCGTCTTCATGCTCGATGAGGTGGATAAAATCGGACGCGATTTCCGCGGCGATCCGTCCTCTGCTTTGCTGGAGGTTCTTGATCCCGAGCAAAACTCGCATTTCCGCGACAACTACCTGGATGTCCAATTCGACCTCTCCCGGGTGCTGTTCATCTGCACCGCGAATGTCCTGGACACCATTCCACCGCCGCTTCTCGACCGCATGGAGCTGCTGGAGCTCCAGGGTTACAGCGAGGAGGAAAAAATCCAGATTGCCATCCGGCACTTGATCCCGAAGCAAACGGAAGAGCATGGCATCAAGACTCCCGAGCAGATTGAATTTTCTCCGGCCGCTCTGGCCAGCATGATCCGGCACTACACGCGCGAAGCCGGGGTGCGTAATCTGGAGAGAGAGATCGCCACCGTCTGCCGCAAGCAGGCACGTCGCATTGCCGAGGGCAAGCCGGAAAAACTTCTGCTGACAGCCGATAATCTGCGGGACTTTCTGGGAATCCCCCGCTACCGCCTGGAAACCGAAATCGTGGAGCGCACGCGCGAACCCGGGGTGATGGTGGGACTTGCCTGGACCCCCACGGGTGGCGACGTCCTTTACGTCGAGGCCAATGCCATGAAGGGCAGCAAGGGTTTCACCATGACGGGACACGTGGGCCAGGTCATGCAGGAGTCCATGCAGGCGGCCCTTGCCTGGGTCCGCTCGCACGCGGCGGAATACAATATCGACCCGGAATTCTTCCAGTCGAAGGATATTCACATCCATGTCCCGTCCGGGGCCATTCCCAAAGACGGACCCTCGGCGGGAGTAACGATGGTTTCCGCCCTTGTCTCCGCCCTCACGCGGAGGCCTTCGCGGCAACGACTCGCCATGACCGGCGAAATTACCCTGAGCGGACAAGTGCTGCCCGTGGGCGGGATCAAGGAGAAGGTGCTCGCGGCCAAACGGGCAGGCGTGCTCGAAGTGATTCTCCCCGCCGACAACGAGCCGAACGTCAACGAGGATCTGAACCCCGAGATGCTTGAGGGCTTGAAGCTCCACTATGTCAAAACGATTCAGGAGGTTGTTGAGAAGGGTCTAGAAAAAGATCCCGTGACTGTCGAGACGGGCCGGTTGGTCCGCGAAGTGGCCCTGACGCCTGCGGCCGCGGGGACCCCGAATTAAGTCCGGCGCGGAGAGCTAGAAGGCTACCGCGCAGCTTGGATCTTAGGAAAGCATCCACGACAGATTTCTCTGCCAAGCGTTTTGGCAGTAGACTGTATCTTTAGAATGAGAGTTGTACGCTCCACAAATGCAGTGCTTCCCGGCCTTTCCCTCCCGCCCTTTGGGAGCTCGCACCTCCTGGGTCCGTGTTAGAATCGGTTGCTGACCCGGAAGAAATCCATTTCAGGAGGCACCCGATGAAAGTTCGCATCGCTCTGGGGACAGTTCTACTCTTGTCGTTAATTCCCGCGCACGCACAGCAGTCCAAGCCCACCGTCGTCGCCGAAGGCGGACAACCAGATGACCGTGCTTCCGCCCGCGTCCTTTACTGGAACAGCGCGAAGAATGAGGCGGCCGGGCAATTTGCCATCAATTACGGACGCCCCGTGTGGAAGAGCGTTTATGAAGACCCGCAGAAATTTGATGGCATGACCAAAGGGAAGACCTGGCGGATGGGGAGTAATTTCTGGACTGTCCTCGATAGCTGCCTGCCTTTGAAAATCTCGGGCAAGAGCGTTCACCCTGGCTACTACTATCTTGGTCTCCACCGTTCCGATGACGGGTCAAAGTGGAGCCTGGCCTTCATTGACCCGGCACGGGTCCGCGCCGCTCACATCGACGCCTTCGATATTCAAAAAGCGCCGGTGGAGTTCGAAGTTCCCATGTCCATTGCCAGCGCTGCGACCAAAGCTGAAAAGCTGACAATCGAGTTGTCTTATCCCAAGGACGACATTCGCAAGGTCACTCTCAGCGTAACATGGGGAACCTTGGCACTCACTGCGCCGATCGAGGTCACGGTCGCGGAATGAGGGCAGCTCTCCTCCACACGCCTTGGGCTCATCTGCCGGTCCAGACAAAACGCGCACGCTTGCGGTCCTTGCGCACGCGGTCAATCGGGAAGACCTGGTTGTGAATGACCAAGTATACCCCCGGAGGAAGCACGCGCGCCGCCAGCAGGCTCTCCGTCAGATTTTGTAACCCATCGCTCTTCTCGAATCCCAGCGGTGTCATGGCGCCAGTGAGGACCACGGGAAACTTAAGACGCCCGAGACGGCGTTCGAGCAGCCGGCCCGTTTCCACCAGTGTGTCCGTGCCGTGAGTAATCACCACGGGGGCAAGGCGCTTCAGTTTCTCCCCCACCATTTGCACCACCCGCTCGCGGTCATCCGCGGTCATTTCCAGGCTGTCTTTGTTCATGATGTTGGTGGTCTTGATCCTCAGGTCAGGAAGCCGCAATAAACGGAGATATTGGTCGATCTTCGTGTCGAGGTTGGCAACGGACCCTGTGCGCTCCAGATATACCTTCTCGATCGTCCCGCCGGTTGTAATCACGTAGAGGGTTTGCATGCCACCTCCTGCCTTTCGCCACGGTCCCGAAAGGGAATTTTACTTTAACATCGCCAAACTTCCTCAAAAGCGTCTGGCCCGCTGGGTTGCCCGTAAAATCCATTTACATTTGGCACAGAACTCACTATAAGTACGCAAACGCAGTTCGAACAAATCTGTTCATGAGGGTTCATTATGTATTGCCGGAATTGTGCACGACAGCTTGCGGACAACGCGGAGTTCTGTGTGGACTGCGGCCAGCGCCCGCTCGCGGGAACGCGCTTCTGCTCCAACTGCGGAAAGGAGATGGCACCCAATACCGAAGTCTGCGCTCAATGCGGCGGCCGGGCTGTGCCCAGCGGCAGCAAGGACCTTGTTACTGCTACACTGCTTTCTTTGTTCCTGGGAGGCTTCGGAGTCGATCGTTTTTACCTCGGTTACACTGGACTGGGGATTTTAAAACTAGTTACACTGGGCGGATGTGGAATTTGGCACTTCATCGATATTTTCCTCATCAGCTTCAAGAAATTGCCTGACGCTCAGGGCCGCCCCTTGCAGTATGTCTCTCCCATCCAGGCCGGCGATAAGGACTGGGCGACCTCGTTGCTGCTCTCAGTTTATCTGGGGTTCGTGGGCGTCGATCGATTTTACCTGGGTTACACCGCTCTAGGAGTGATAAAGCTTCTCACCCTCGGTGGTTGCGGGATCTGGTCCCTGGTGGACATGATTTTGATCGCATTAAATAAACTGCCGGATTCCACCGGCAAACCACTCCGAATGTAGGGGGCCATGGCGGCTTTTTCCCAGGGAATACCTCGATGGATGGTGCTGTCGCTCGCCATCGCGTTGTGCGCGGCGGTTCCACCTGAGATCTTGGCGCGCGGGCCGGATCTCTGCCTGTGGAAACACTTATTCCATCTTGCCGCCTGCCCCGCCTGCGGCAGCACACGGGCGCTGGCCGCGTTCTTTCATGGACACTTCACGCAGGCACTCGCTTACAATCGCAATGTGATCGTGACGGGGCCCTTCTTGGTCTGCCTCCTCGTCCACGATGCGCTATTCTCTCTCCGAAAATGGATGGCGCAGACATAAGTGTTGGGTGCTGGGGACCGGGGGCTGAGGAGCTCTGGAGAGTAAAGTGTGAAGGATAGAGGATAAGTATCTTCACGCTTCACCCTTTACCCTCCACACTTTACACTTTCCAGCTTCCAGCCCCAACGGCCTCGCACCTGGCCCCTCCCCTTGAATTCCTTCCCCGATTCCAATAAAGTCTCAAGATCTCTGTGATTAGCGTTGAGAACATCCTGGATCGGACGTGCGGCGAACTGCCAAGGGCCCCTTTTGCACGATGGGCCGCCGTCCTGTTCACTCTCTTTGTTCTGACGCTCCAAATATCGATTGCCGCTTCCCAGGCATTTCTGGCGGGTGCCGGAGTCCTCTATGTGATTTACCTCCTGTATGTGATTTACCTCCTGCGAGCGCGGCCACCGGTCCTCTTCATGCCCGTCAAGCTTCCCCTCGCGCTCTTTTGCGTATTGTCCCTGGTCTCGGTTTTCTGGGCCGCGAACCCTACCGCGGGGTGGTTTGCCGTTCGAAAACTTGTTCTGTTTCTCATCTGGCTGTTGGCAATCAACCTGGTGGCAAGTGTGCAGCATTTGCGCCGCCTCTTTCAGGGCCTATTCCTGGTCTCCCTCTTGACAAGCCTCGTTGGCATCGTGCAGTTCGTCATCCAGTACCGCGACCTGAGGGCGCATCACCCCGGCGAGCTCTACCATATGCTGACGTCAACGCGCATCCATGGGTTTATGGGTCACTGGATGAACTTTGGTGGTCAGCAGATGCTGGTTTTCGTCTTTCTGCTTGGGTTTCTGCTGCTCTCGAGCGGTCGAAACTTGAAACTCGAAAATCGAAACTCGGGAGCGGGACGCCGAATTTCGAGTTTCGATTTTCGAACTTCGGTCTTCTGGTGGGCAGTGCTCGCCCTGGTTGCAGTTTCCATTATTCTGAACTTCACCCGGGGAGTGTGGTTGGGGTGTTTCCTGGCGGGGATTTACCTTCTCGCTCGATGGAAACCCAAGTGGCTCTTGGCTTTGCCGGTCCTGCTGGCTTTGGGATACCTGGGGGCGCCGTCGCTGATTCGAGAGCGGATCCATTTGGCGATGCATCCCACCCAGGAACCGGCGCTATCCATTCGCCTTGAAATGTGGCGCGTGGCAATAAGAATGATCCGCGCCCACCCCTGGGTGGGAGTGGGACCGAACAATATCGAGGAAGTTTACGATCTTTACCTGCCACGGGGTAAAACGCCGGAGCTCGGTTATCACAGCCACTTTCACAATGATTATCTTCAATTCGGCGCCGAGCGTGGATTGCCGTGCCTGGCCTCATGGGTGTGGCTTATGGCGGCGCTGGGCTGGTATACCTGGAAGCTCCGCCGGCAGCTTGCCACGCATAGGTGGATCGCCGACGCGTCTCTGGCGGCATGGGTGGCATTTCTGGCGGAGGGCTGCTTCGAATTCAATTTCGGCACTTCGCCGGTCCTCATGGCGTTTCTCTTCGTTATCTCTGCGCCCTTTATAGCTGCCAAGTGTGAGGTGTCAGGTGCCGGAGGTCAGGTTCCAGAACCAAACTACCGATGATCTGGGCTGGAGCCATGGGAGGAAACCTGAGATGGTCAAAGGCATTAGGTACTAAATGGTCCAAGGGAAGGCAAGGGATTGGTTGTATATTACTAAAGAATTGTAGAATGCCCTCGGCATGGCGAGCAAGTAAGCTTGGATGAATTCGGGGCTGACGAGGAAGCCCAAAGGGGCAACTGGCCGATACCTGGAACCTGACACCTGGCACGTGACACCTGGAACCTAGCTCAATGGACCCTAAGCAGCAGATGTTGCGAAGTTCGGTCGTGGTAGCGTTTTTCAACCTGCTGGGCGGGCTCACGGGAATTCTGGTCGAAACCAGTATCGCCGCCAACCTCGGGCTTTCGATACGGTCCGACACATTTTACGTCGCCTACACGATCCCGTATATCATCACCAACTTGCTTACAGCGACGGGCCAGTTTTCGTTGGTGCCGTTCTTTGCTTCGCTGGAGTCGACCCAGGACGAGGACGAGCTTGGGCGCGGTTTCAGTTACGTCGCCAATATTCTCTTCCTGGGGTTAGGGGCGATCGCGCTGGTGGGCATTGTGGCTTCGCCATGGATTATGCACGGCATCGCTCCGGGGTTTACGCACCAGGAAGATGAGATCGCGACGCAACTCTCGCGCTGGCTCTTCCTGATCATCATTCCTGCCGGGCTGGGAGAAGTGCTGCGATCTTTTCTTCTCAGCCGGCATTATTTCGCGCTCTCGACGGCTTCGGGATTCATTCGCAACGTCAGTTCCATCGTGATCATTGTTTTAGGCTTTCACCGCTTCGGGGTCTACAGCATCGTGATCGGGTACATGGCAGGTTACCTGCTCCAGTTGCTGATTTTGGGGATTCCGGTTTTAGTGGTTTTTCCAGTGCGCTATTCCTTGACACTGCGAGGGAGTGGAGAGTCCTTTCGCAACCTGCGTGGCGCCGGGACTGCGCAATTGTCGGCCGCCGTCGCCTGGCAGGGCGTGGTGGTGGTCGAGCGCATCATCGCCTCTTTCCTGCCGGCGGGGACGCTCACGGCTTTGAACTATGGCTTCAAGATTCAGGGTGCACTTACAGAATTGCTGGGAGGCAGTGTCGGAACCGCCGCGCTTCCAGCTCTTTCACGGGCGGTCGCTCGCAAGGACCATGAGGAAGAACGGGCGACATTTCGCGAAACCCTACGGATCAGTCTGGTGCTCCTGTCTCCCATGGCAGTTTTCTGCTTATTGCTCAATCACAGTATCATTCGCCTCTTTTTTCAGCGCGGAAACTTTACCCCCGAGGCAACTCGCCTCATGGCGATGGTCTTGTTCTATTACAGCCTAAGCTTATTGCCTTATGCGTTCATAAGAATTCTAAGCTTCCATATGTTCGCCCGCCTCGAGGGTGGGCTTTATCTTCGGCTGGCACTCTTCCTCTACGGTCTCAATGTGGGCTTTGATCTCCTCTACACGGCCGTCTTCCGCTTAGGCGCGAAAGGTATTCCTTTGGGTTTGCTCAGCAGCGCCTTAGTCACCGCGTGGCTGACCTACCAACGTGACCTGTGTGAATTGCGGAACGTTCTGGATCGATCCCTTGCGGTTTTCTCTTCCAAGATTTTTCTGGGGGTTACAATTTGCGCGGTGGTGGTCGGGGCGATGCAAATCGAGATTCCCGGGCCCGCCTCCGGCCTGGGAGATTTCGGTTATTTGTGCTTGCTCTGTGGAGTAGGAAGTCTGGCTTTCTTCATCGCGCTCGTTTGGACGCGTGCCTTGCCGAAAGCATGGGGGTCCATTTTCAGTAAGGGTGCGGAGGGCCCCGGCAGCGCGACCTCATCAGTACAGTAACCCTGCCTACGGGCTCGCCGCGTGCCGGTAGTTCCATCTCTGGGGGGTAGTTGAACGGACATTCACTGGCACACGTCATTGCATTCGCCAGGAAATGCTAGAATAGAATTCGCACAAGAGGGGCGCAGACGCGCGTCTCCTGCCTAACGTGAACATGTCTCCTGTGGCGCCTACACAATCCCGCGAATCCCGGCTGGCACGCAACCTTAAGCTAATGGCCCACGACCCGGGGCTTTTCTTCAAGAAGGTTGGGTCGTGGCTCCGTCCCATGCGCGCGGACTACCGGCGTCTTTGGAACCGCGGTCTGCGCAAGTGGATGATTCGCTACCACGAGGACGTGCTCTTCGACAAAGTCACTTGGATGGGCTCGACCGCGCGCAAGATGGTCCTGGATGCCTGGGTCTATCAGCAGATTCTTTATGAAGTGAAGCCGGACTTCATTATTGAAATTGGCAACGCGGAGGGTGGCAGTACGAAATTCCTGGCCAATATGCTGGACCTGCTTGGCCGGGGCGAAGTTATCGCGGTGGATATCGACCATTCGCTTTTTCAAGTCGACCACCGGCGCATTCACAAGATCACGGGCGATAGTCTGGCGCCGGAAACGCTGAAGGGAATTGCGGAGATTGCCGGCGGCGGTCGCGGCCTGGTTATTCATGATGGGGACCACTCGCGCGAGCACGTTCTGCGCGACCTGCGCACCTATGCTCAATTCGTAGGCGTGGGCAGCTACCTCATTGTTGAGGATACGGTCATTGATCTCTTCCGTGCCGGCGACGGATTGGGAAGTGTGGACGGCCCCTTGGCGGCGGTGGAGCAATTCGTCCGCGAGGATTCGCGGTTTCAGATTGATGAGAGCCGCGAATACTTCCTGATTACTTTCAATCCACGGGGCTACTTGAAGCGGGTGTCATGACTTCATCTCCCCGGTATCCAAGCCAGCCGGCACGAATCCCTCCCCGGACTATGCTGGTGCCCGAAAGCCCAAATCCCCATGACCTCGTATCACATTTTGGTGGTCACCAACCTTTGGCCGACAGAAGCTGACCCGAGTTACGGCAGCTTCGTGAAGGCGCAAATGGAGTCTCTCCGCCCGCTCGGCGTTGAGTTTGACGTTCTCTTCATCAATGGCCGCGAATCCAAATGGAATTACCTTCGCGGCATCCGCCAGGTTCGCAGGCAACTTCAGACGAAGCGATATGACTTGATCCACGCGCACTTTGGCCTTTCCGGTTGGGTCGCGCGTTGGCAATTGCGCGTGCCAGTTGTGGTTTCGTTCATGGGTGACGACGTTTTGGGCCGGCCCACACGGACCGGGCGGATTACCCTTGCCGGGCAATTCCTTCGAATTTCCGGTTTCATTCTGGCGCGCTTGGCCAACTCCGTGATTGTGAAATCACGGCAAATGGCTTCCGTCCTGCACATGCCCTCCGCGCAGATCATTCCCAACGGCGTTGACCTCAACTTGTTCCGGCCCATGGATCAGGCGCAGGCGCGCCAGGCGCTGGGCCTTGACTTGAGTAAGAAGTTTGTCCTATTTCCTTACAACCTCAACGAAGCCCGCAAGCGTTTTGATCTGGTCGAGGCGGCAGTTTCCCAGGCACGCAAACAGGTTCCCGGGGTGGAGTTGCTGGTTGCTCGCGGCTTGCCGCAAGAACAGATTCCGCTTTATATGAACGCCGCCGATGTGCTGGTCATGGCTTCCATGTCGGAAGGTTCGCCCAATGCGGTCAAAGAGGCAATGGCCACAAATCTGCCAGTTATTACCGTCGATGTCGGAGATGCCGCCGAATTAATCGGTCCGACCGCCGAGTGCTACCTTGTCCGGCGTGAGGCAGCGGCGATAGCGGAAAAGATTATCGAAGTCTGCCGCTGCGGCGGGCACACGAACGGCCGTGACTGGATTCAGAAACTTTCCATGGAGGCCGTCGCGCAACAGATCGTGGATGTTTACGCGGCCACCTTGCGGCGATAATTCCTCGAGGGAACAATTCGATTGGCTGCAGGTGAAGCCCCTAATTGGTAGTGACGCAGTTTGATGTAGAGGCGCCCTTACGCCGCTATATGGCGCGGTAAACTCGCCGCTACGGCGTCCAACTGCCAGGCCCCATGCCAGGGTTTTTCTCCCGTCTGCAACCGACAAATTGACATCCTCCCCTTCGGACAATTTACACCCCACTTTCAGGTTTTGAAGGACTGAGTGTAAGTTGATTTGTTTTCAGTATGTTGTCAGGGTTGGCCGGAAAAAAAGCGCATTTTTGACTCTTTATTTTCAACAAGTTCTCAGGATTGGGAGCTTTGCCGACTATGGGTCATGAAGTCGCAAAACCATTCGTGCAGTTTGTCCCCCTTCGTCGCCGCGGGGCAACGGACATGCCACCGACGCGCAAATGAATCTTGGGCGGAGCAAGCGCCTATTTGTACATCGCTATTGTACCATCAGTAATCTATCCTGTCAAGAAAAATATGAGGCCCACGGAAAGGAGTCGGCCACCGCTTAAATTCTTTCCCATTGGAACACGCCGTTTCGACTAAACTCACCCTTTGTACCAAGAGGTCCGCTTCCAATCCTGGCAATTTGACGTGAGAATGTTTCTTCGGACTTCGAAATTCGGACCTCGGACTATCTAGAGAATGCCAACTGACCAGGAACTTACCCACGCCGCCGAGTGCCTGCACGAGCACCTGCTGAAACATCATTACGATCGAGGGTTGGTTCATGGCCCCGATGCCGGGGTGCGCTTCAATCTACGCCTTTGGAGGTTCTTGAAAGCGGGCCTGCCCTTTATTCCGTGGAGAGACGATTATGTTTTCATGCAATCGCAGGGCTATTGGATTTTGTCGAACTGGATGCTCCATGAATCGACGGGAGAACAAAAATATCGTACCCTTGCCCTGGAAAGCACCGACGCGACGATCCGGTTGCAACAGCCCGAAGGGTTCTGGCTGTACCCACTACCCGAGCGCAAGCATCTGATCGCCACCGTGGAGGGGGATTGGGGGGCGATTGGACTTCTCGCCACTTATGCCCGCGAACCGCGAGAAGAACTCCTCCATGCGGCGGTTCGCTGGTACGATTACCTGGTCGAGAGGATCGGTTTTCAGCCCTACACACCAGGAGAGGCGATTAATTACTTCGATAAGCCGCGAGGAAGAATCCCTAACAACTCCGTGGAGGCGGTGTGGCTCTTTTTGCGGCTTTGGAAGGCCTCGGGTGATGCGCGCTTCCTCGAGCATGTTGATGCCATGCTGGATTTCCTCGGGAGCGCGCAGCTTCCTACCGGGGAGTTGCCTTACATTGTGGATGGCCCGCATGAGAAGGGCCGCACTCATTACCTCTGCTACCAGTACAATGCATTTCAATTTCTGAAGCTCGCCTGGGCAGCCGCCCTGCGCCCCGATCCCCGAATAGAACGCCTTCTCTCGGCCCTCGCAGGTTTCCTTTCGAAATGCGTCACTCAAACCGGGGCGAGCGCTGCCGATTGCTTCCACTCGAAGCCGGAGACGGATTACTATACCGCGGTTCTGGCCGCGGCCCTGCGGGAGGCGCGGAAATTGCAGATTGGCGATTGCCGATTGCCGATTCTCACACATCGGCTACCGCCACCTGGCAATCCGCAATCGGAAGTGCAGGAGCTGAGCGATCGTTGCTACCGTCGCCTCCTCCAGCGGCAGCGCCCCGATGGAAGCTTCGCTTACACCACGGGTGACTATGGGTTCCTGAGTGACGGCCGATCGTATCCACGGCCCCAGGTGATGACGCTCTACCACCTGCTTTACCCGGCCTGCGGGAACGGGTTTGAAAGGACGGTGACGAGTGACAAGTGACGAGTGGCAAGCAGGCAACAGACAGTGCCGATTGTGCTTGTGGTGCAGTCATGCCCAATGAGCGGCCCGCCGTCTGCATCATTATTGAAAACTTGCCTGTCCCGATCGACCGCCGGGTATGGCAGGAAGCACGCACATTGCGCGACGCCGGGTATCGAGTTTCCATCATCTGCCCGAAAGGCTCCGGATTCCAAAAGAGCCGCGAAACACTGGAAGGCATTGAAATTTACCGGCACTGGCTCTGGGAGGCCTCGGGGCCGCTCGGCTATCTCCTCGAATATGCCTGGGCGCTAACGGCCCAATTCCTGCTTTCACTGCGCGTATACTCACGGACCCGATTCCGCGTCCTCCAGGCGTGCAATCCTCCCGACACGATTTTCCTGATCGGGATCTTCTTCAAGCTGTTCGGCGTGCGATTCATCTTCGACCACCACGACTTGAACCCCGAGCTTTACGAGACCAAATTCCACCGTCATGATCTGGGATACAAGCTGGTGTGCTGGGCTGAACGGTGGACTTTCCGAACTGCGGCCGTCTCGATTGCCACCAACGAATCCTACCGTGAAGTGGCCTTGAATCGCGGCGGCATGCAGCGCGACCGGACTTTTGTGGTGCGGAGTTGCCCGGACCTGGCAAGAATCCGAATACGCCCCCCGCAACCCGAGCTCAAGGAAGGCCGCCGCCATCTGGTCGTGTACCTGGGGGTCATGGGTCATCAGGATGGATTGGACCTGTTGCTTGAGTCGATCGCCGTCCTCGCCAAGCTCCGGAATTGCCAAGACTCCTTGTTTGTCCTGATCGGCTCGGGTCCCGAACTCCCGCAGCTAAGACTGCTCGCAAAGGAAAAGGGGCTCGACACGCTGGTGAAATTTACCGGGAGGTTACCGGACGAAAATGTTGCGGCCTACTTCTCGAACGCGGCTTTCGGCGTGGCCCCCGACCGGGCGACGCCGATGAACGACAAGTCAACCATGAACAAGATTCTGGAATATATGGCCTTCGGCTTGCCCGTGGTTCTTTACGACCTGACGGAAGGCCGGCGCTCAGCGGGTGACGCAGCGTTATATGCGAGGCGGGACGACACGGAAGACTTCGCCCAAAAGCTGATGGCCCTTCTGGACTCCGATAGCTTGCGCGCGGAACTGGGGGCGCGTGGACGCAGACGCATCGAGGAAAAGCTAAACTGGGACAACGAAAAGCGGGCCTTGCTCGAGGCTTACGCGGCGGCTCTCAAGGGCTAGCTCGCCCCGCGCCCCACCAGAACAATAGGAATCGTCTTCAGCAGGATTTTCCAATCGAGCATCATGGACCAATGGTCAATGTATTCCAGGTCCAGCTCCATCCAACGCCGGAAGCTGAGTTTACTGCGCCCTTCTAAAGCCCACAAACAAGTCAGCCCGGGTTGCATCCGCAAGCGGCGCCGCTGCCAGCGCTCGTACTTTTCCACTTCCTCGGGAAGAGGCGGGCGCGGACCTACAAAGGACATATCACCCTTGATGATATTGACGAGCTGAGGGAGTTCGTCAAGGCTGAACTTGCGCATGAGGCGTCCGATGGGTGTACAGCGCGGATCATTCCTAATCTTAAATACAGGGCCGTCCACTTCGTTCAAGGCCTCGAGCTCTTCTCGCAGCAGGTCGGCGTCCGCGCGCATCGAACGGAATTTGTAGAGAGTGAATCTTCGCCCGCCCAGGCCGCAGCGCGTTTGGGAGAAGAGAATCGGCCCGCGCGAAGTGAGTTTGACCAATACCGTCAGAACCAAGAGAAGCGGGGAAAGCACCACCAAGGAGATGAGCGCCAGGATGAAATCGAGGCCCCGCTTGAGCAGCAGGGATTCGTCCTCGGGCGTTGCGGAAAAAGTCAGCAAGGGCTTGGAGCCCAGGCGCTCGAGATAAACTTTGGAGATGGCCTGGGGGAAGAAACTGAGCAGCACGCGTGTCTTGACCCCCTCTTCTTCGCAGACGAGAAACGTGTCTTCGAGCTTTTCCAAATCCTCCTTGCCAACCGCAAAAATCACCTCGTCGATAACTTGGCGACGTAATAGCTCCGGAAGCTCGGGAAGCGTGACGCTTGGGTATGACCGGGTGAGGCCGGCTGGGAGAGCGTCGGGAGTTCCAGTTCGGACGCAAACGAAGCCGAATAGGCGCATTCCGCGCGTTTCATTCGCCTCCAAAGTCCGGGCAATCTCCGCCACCTCCGGACCGTCACCGACCAGGAGGAAATTGCGAAAACCCGCGACCCTTCTTTGCAAGGTCGAGGCAAAACGCCACGCTAAAAGGCGGAATGCACTCATGAGCAAGAGGTCCATCAGCGCGTATAATCCCAAGAGCAGGCGGCTGATGAATTCCAAATGCAGCGCGAAAGTTGCGGCAAAAAGGAGGACGGTGGAGGTGAGGGCGACCTTGAGGGGATCCCCGAATGCGCGGCGCAAATTCTCCTCGTGGACCTCGCGGTAGATTCCTGCCGCCAGCCCCACGCCGACCCAAATCAGGACGGTCAGTGGAATCATCCAATTGGAAAGTGGGTATAGAGGCCGCACGCCCGCAAGGTGAGATCGAATTTCGTGTGCCAAACCGAAACTTGTCAGCGCGAGCAGGATATCGCCGAAGATGAAAATGCTGCCTATTATCCGATTATGGCGCGCAAACATAATGCTGCCCCTCAGGGCACGAGAACCCAGTCTATCTTAGCAGAAAGTCATGCAGGTTCGGCGCGGAGGCGCTGGGCTGTGGGGCGGGGGCAAAAGGGCCTAATGAGCTGCCGTCTTGCCGGACGGGGTCCGCCTCTGGGCGAATCGGCTGGGTCGCTATGGTACACTCCACCACTGTCGGGTTCTTCATCTTCGTTCAATCTTACGGCGGGAATTGGCTGATGCTTTGGGCCGTGAAAATCTCTTTTCTGGCCGGCGCGTTATTGGTGTTACAGAGTGCCTGGGCTCTCGTTGATGGGGTTCACTTTCTCAGTTTAGTCAGAAGGAGGCGAAGTAGTCCGCCGGGAAGCTTCACTCCATTCGCTGCCGTGGTGATCTCCTGCAAGGGCGTGGATGCAGGGTTTGATGAAAACCTCGACCGGTTCCTGAATCAAGATTACCCGGAGTACCAAATTGTCTTCGTCGTCGCCACCGAGGAGGAAGCGGTTTATCAAAAGTTGCGCGCGAGGCTGGCGGCGCTGCCTGCAACCGGGGCAATCTGCAAACCCCAAACGTCACTCGTTGTGGCCGGAGTCACCGACGGCCGGGGAGAAAAGGTCAATAACCTGCTTCGCGGAATCGAGGCCGTGGATCAGGCCGCGCAGGTGTTGGTTTTTGCGGATATCGACGCGACGCCCTCCGGGGATTGGCTGCGATCGCTCGTGGCGTCTCTCGCCAACCCTGAAACCACGGTCAGCACCGGCTTCCGATGGTATTTGCCAGGAGAGGGGTTTGTCTCGCGGCTGCGCGCTGCATGGGACACTTCGATCGCCACCATGATGGGCGACCATGATCACAATTTTGCGTGGGGTGGCTCGATGGCCGTCCGTGCCGCCGATTTTGGCAAATTGGGGATTGCGGAACGATACTGGGCTAAAACTGCGAGTGACGATTACGCCCTGACGCGCGCGGTTCGCGAAGCGTGTGGAAAGATCACATTTGAGCCCCGGTGCCTGGTGGCATCCCGGGAAGAATCCAGCCTGCGGGAATTTCTCCGCTGGTCAACCCGGCAAATCATCATCACGCGGGTTTACGCGGCCCATTTATGGAAGTTGGGGCTCGCCGCGTACCTCTTTTATTGCGGGACGCTCACCCTGGGAATAATCGTAATGGCAATGCCCGGCCCTACGGCGATTCAGCGGCTGGCGGAGGCGTTCACCCTGGTCGTGGTTCTTATGCTCGGCGCCGGCAAAGGTTATATTCGCTCCCTCGTGGCGAAGGAGCTCTTTGCCGCGGAGATAGGGGCAGGCGCTTCCTGCTATTGGCAATTATCGCCCCTGGTTCCGTGGATCATGCTTGGGAATTTTGTTGTGGCCGGATTTACGCGGCGAATCAAGTGGCGGGGGACTGAATACGAACTGGTTTCGCGAGACAAAGTCCGCGTGCTGGGGCGAACCGGCGGCTGAAAGTTCCGCCGTCCATCTGCCGGTTCAATGGCCCCCTCGCAAGCCGGCGAGAAAACCCGCTTAGTGACTGCCGCGGGGAGGCCGTGTGGCGTGCCGCGTAATATAGCGGGCAGGGGTGGCGGCGCGTTTCTTCTTGCGGGGCTCCGCGACTTCTTCCGGCTCAGAAGGCTTTTCGACGGACGCTGGGTCCGGGGCGGCGGGCGCAACCTTTTCGAGGACTTGGGCCAATAATGCCGCCTTCGGGCCGGCTTTCTTCTTGGGCGGGACCTCGGCGTTCTTGAAGGGATGTTCGGTATGGCAAGTCTGGCAAACGACTTTCACCACGGTGCCTTCCACCATGCTGGCCACCGCATGATTCAGCAGCAGCTTACAACGCGGACAATAGTCGTCGAGCACATCACCCAGGCGTAGCGTTGGAGCGATCATGGGCGGGACCTCCGCCGGCGCGCATTTTTTCGAATTAAACGCAAACGCCGCAATTATAACGCGAGCAACCGAAAAACTATACGGTGATTTGACACCCTCCGGCAATTAAAGCTATTCTGGGCTATAGCCTTGGGGTGCTGGGAGCGTTCCTGTGTCACCATCAGGACGCCGGGATACAGCCTCGACAAGACTGTGATAGGGAGCTGCCCCTCACGGGTGGACAGGACTCTTTCTTGATAACTTGTATATTAACTGCCTTAGGCGGGACGGCACGCCAGGCGCTTCGGCTGATCACGCTGCCCCTGCTTCAGGCGCCGGAAGAAGCTCTGATGGGTGGGCAGGCGGTCATCGAAGGCGTGATGATGCGCTCGCCGCACTCCTATGCCGTGGCGGTACGGCAGCCTAGTGGCTCACTGGCCGTAACGCAGGCCTACCTCGACCGGCCTTCGGAAAGGCACCCGTGGCTGAAGTACCCCCTCTTGCGTGGACTGGGCGTCCTTGGGCAGGCATTGGTGCTGGGGATCCGCGCCTTGCGTTACTCCGCCGAGCAGGCGCTGGAGGAACCCGGCGCGGCGGGTTCCGAGTCCGTCAAGCCCAAGAAGTCCAAGGAACTTAGCGGGTGGGTACTGGCCGCCAATGTTGCCTTCTCCCTGGCTTTTTTCATTTTTATGTACAAGCTAGTGCCGCTTTATCTGGCCACCGGCATAACCCATCGGTACCTGCGGACCGACAATAACCTGACTTTCAATTTGCTGGACGGCACGATCCGAATCGTCTTATTCCTGGGCTTCCTATTCCTGATTTCGCAATGGAAGGAAATCCAGCGAGTGTTTGAATATCACGGCGCCGAACACAAGGTGGTGTGGGCTTTTGAAAAGCGGGGCCCAATTAATGTGGCGACGGCGCGCGCTTGCACGCGTTTTCATCCTCGTTGTGGCACCAGTTTTCTTCTAGTGGTGATGGGCATTGCCATGGTGCTTTACATGTTCCTGCCCTTTCATTCGTTCTGGCTGCGATTCCTGGGGCGGATCGTCCTGCTTCCGCTGATCACCGGGATATCCTACGAGTTCATCCGCTTTGCCGCGAAGTCAAAGGGAAGTCTGTGGAAATGGGCATCGCAGCCCGGCCTTTGGCTTCAGCGCGTCACCACTCGCGAGCCTGATGACAGCCAATTGGAAACCGCAATCAAGGCCTTGGAAACGGCCATGACGCTCGAGCAGAATCGCGGCGGCGAACTGATTGTGGCGTAAAGACAGTAGACGGCATACGGTAGACAGGATACGGAGCGCGGGAGCGCCTTCCAGTTCACCGTTTCCTGTGTGCCGTATTCAAATTTATGCATTACTTTGACAAGCTTGCGGAAATCGAAGCGCAGTACGAGGGACTGACGGAGCAACTCGGCAAACCCGAGGTGCTGGCCGATCCCGCCCTCTATCAGAAAACCGCCAAGGCGCGCGCGGACCTCACGGAGATCGTCGAGAAATTTCAAGAGTGGAAGACGATCAATAAATCCGTCAAGGAAACGAAAACGCTGGTGGACGAGTCCTCTTCTGACCCGGAAATGAAAGCAATGGCGCATGAGGAACTCCTCGAACTGGAAAAGCGTGAGCAGAAGGTAGAGCAGGAACTGAGACTTCTACTCCTGCCCAGGGACCCCAACGACGAAAAGAACGTGGTGCTGGAAATCCGCGCCGGCACCGGGGGGGATGAAGCCTCGCTGTTTGCCCAGGACATCTTCCGCATGTATACGCGCTACGCCGAGTCGCAGCGCTGGCGCGTGGAAGTGCTTTCCTCGAGCATGTCGGGAGTGGGCGGACTCAAAGAAGTCATTGCGCTCGTGGAAGGCCAGAAGGTCTACAGCAAACTCAAATATGAAAGCGGCGTCCACCGCGTGCAGCGTGTTCCGGACACCGAGCAGCAGGGACGCATTCACACCTCGGCCATCACGGTGGCGGTGCTGCCGGAAGCGGACGAAGTGGAAATCCAAATCGACCCCAAGGACATTCGCATTGACACGTTTTGCTCCTCGGGGCCCGGCGGACAGTCGGTGAATACCACCTATTCCGCCGTACGAATTACGCACCTGCCGACGGGAATGATCGTTTCCTGTCAGGATGAGAAGTCGCAGATCAAGAACCGCGCCAAGGCCTTGCGCGTCCTTCGCTCGCGGCTATACGAAATGGAGTTGCAGAACCAGCAGAAGCAGATCATCGAGGAGCGCCGCTCCATGATCGGCTCGGGCGACCGCAGTGAAAAGATCCGAACTTATAACTATCCGCAAAACCGAGTGACGGATCATCGCATCGGGCTGACCCTGCACCAACTCGACCGGATCATCGATGGCAAAATGGACGACATCGTCGACGCGCTCATTGCGTACTATCAGGCGGAGAAACTGAAGCAGCCCCCCAAGCGCGAGCAGGGGGAAGACGATGCGCCCTCCGCTCTGGCCGGCTAAGTTCTCATTGACGATTGCCGATTGTCGATTGCCGATTGTTGAAGTTATCAGTCCTCAGTTCTCAGTTGTCAGTACTCGATTTTGAGTGAAGGAAATTACCGACAACTGATGACTCAGAACCGACAGCCCCAATCAACAATCGGCAATCGAAAATCGGCAGCCCCATGCGCCTCCGCGCCACACTCCGGCAAGGACTCCAAACCCTTCTCGCCCATCAGGTGCCCTCCGCGCAACTTGCCGCAGAATTGTTGCTGATGCACGTTCTCGGGTGCGACCGCGCCTACCTCCACACCCATGCGGACGAGGATGTGCCGCCGGAGGCTTTCCGGCGCTATTCCCAACTGATCGCGGAACGGACCACGGGCAAACCCACCCAATACATCACCGGCCACCAGGAGTTTTGGGGACTGGATTTTGAGGTGACGCCGGACGTGTTGATCCCGCGGCCGGAGACGGAGCACATGGTGGAATGTGTGCTGGAGCTCGCGCGCCGCCAGGTCCACGCGAAGGACGCGCGCTTGCGGATTGCGGATGTGGGTACCGGGTCGGGATGTATCGCCCTTGCGCTGGCTTCAGAATTCCCACGCGCGATTTTGTTCGGCGTGGATATTTCGCGCGTCGCGCTGGTGGTGGCTTCGCGCAATGCTGTGCGCCTTGGCATGCCGGAACGCGTCAAGTTTCTGGAAAGCGATCTCCTGAGCCGGCTGCTGGAGCCCGACTTTGCGGGTACATTTGACTTCGTCCTCTCCAATCCTCCCTACGTCGGTAAGCACGAAGTTGATAAGGTGCAACGCGAGGTGCGTGATTTCGAACCTCGCCTCGCCTGGGGCGGCGACCTCGAGCGTGGAGAGGAAGTCTACGCTCGCCTGTTTCCACAAGCTTTCCAAGTTCTGAAATCAGGCGGATACGTTGTGGTGGAAATCGGTTACAACATGCGCGAACGCGTGCTGGCGTTACTGGGCGAGGAATGGGGCGAAATCCGGGTGACGCCGGACTTGGCGGGAATTCCAAGAGTAGTGAGCGCGCGGAAAACGCTAGGGGCAAAAGCGAATTCTGAATTATGAATTCTGAATCATGAATGCCGGACCTCTTGAGCTTACCCTGTCCTAACGCGGATTTGCCGGCTGCTCGAATTCAGCATTCATAATTCAGAATTCATAATTGGCTCATTCCAGCACCCAGACCCTAGTATGATTTGGGTCACGATGTTGCACCAAATTCTTCACGTCGACATGGACGCCTTCTTTGTTTCGGTGGAGGAGCTTGAAAACCCTTCGCTTAAAGGGAAAGCTGTCATCGTAGGCGCTGACCCGGATGGCCGCGGCGTGGTGGCGGCGGCCAGCTATGAGGCGCGCAAGTTTGGCGTGCATTCGGCCATGCCGATTGGTACAGCAAAGAAGCTCTGCCCGCACGCGATTTTCCTGCGCGGCCAGCATCACAAGTACGGCGAGTATTCGCGACAGATCCACCGCATCTTCGAAGAATTCACACCCGTGGTCGAGATGGTTTCAATCGACGAGGCTTATCTTGACCTGACGGGCTGTGAGCGGTTGCACGGTTCGGCGTTTCGCGGCGCTGACCGCTTGATCCGCACCATCAAGGACCGGACAGACCTGAATTGCTCGATCGGCCTTTCAACTTCGCATCTGGTTTCCAAAATCGCCTCCGACCAGGCGAAACCTCACGGGCTCCTCTACGTTTTGCCGGGTTGCGAGGCGAGGTTCTTGGCGCCGCTGCCCATTCGTCGCATGCCGGGTATCGGAAAGGTGACGGAACCGGAGTTGCTTTCGCTCGGCATCGCCACCATTGGCGATCTGCAGCAGACGGGGCGGGAGAAGCTGCGGGACCGGTTCGGGAAATTCGGCGAATGGCTCTACACCAAATCCTGCGGCCTGGATATCGAAGCCTACCAGTACGAAGAAGAGCCCAAATCAATCAGTCATGAAACCACTTTCGACAGGGACATCGACAACGCCGAAGAAGTCGAGCGCACGCTCTCGTACCTGGCTCAGCTTGTCGGCCGGCGCCTGCGCGACCACGTCCTCTTTGCACGCACGGTGGGGCTGAAGTTGCGCTTTGCGCCTTTCAAAACCCTGACGAGAGACGCCACGCTCGACGAACCCACCAATCTCGATTCCGTCATTTTCTCGAACGTGCTGCGATTGCTCGCCCACGCCTGGGACGGCAAGCAGAAGATTCGATTAGTGGGCGTGCGCACGTCGAATCTGGAGCGCGCCGTGTTCCAGCGCAGCCTGATCGACGCGGCGCAGCACGAGAAACTTGATAAAGTGCTCAAGGCGGCTGACCATCTTCGGCAAAAGTTTGGATTTGACGCGGTGCAACTCGCGCGCTCGGTCGAAACGGGCCGGCCCGCGAAGCCCCGCAAGCGCCGCGAATTCCTGGGGCGGGAGAATTAATGTCCCGACGAATTGTTGACAAATCTAAAGTTGCATTTTAGATTTGTCAAATATTGATAGCCAAGTATGATAGCCTCGTGACGGCACTGAAAGTCGGCGCGGGAAAAGCTACACACATACTCCGTGGTGAACCGCATTATTCAAGATGTGTTTAAGAGTTGCTGTTCTGCAAGGCAGGCTAAACGGAGCGAGGATCCCATGAAAACCGCCTACCTCGACATTGAAACCAGCTACGACGGAACCTTCACCGATCAGCGGCTGTTCAAGGACTACAAGCATCACCGGATTACTGTCATTGGGGTGAGGGTTTTGGATGGGGAGAGCGATGCTTTCATTCAGTTGGTGGGGAACGATGTGACGCGGGCCAACTTGATGTTGGTGCTTAAAGGGGTGGAGCGGCTGGTAACGTACAATGGGCGATCGATTCCCGACAAGGTGAAGGGTTATGTGGGTTTCGACTTCCCCGTGATTGCCGCGCAACTGGGGGTCGTGCTCGACCAGGAGTTCGGGCATGTGGACCTGTGTCCGGAATGCTGGCGGAAAGGACTCTGGGGCGGGCTGAAGGTGGTGGAGCAAAGCCTGGGGCTACAGCGAAAGCTGCCGGGCAAAGATGGCAAATGGGCCGACGAAATGTGGAAGAAATACGAAACCACTCGGGACGAGGCCATTCGAAAAGAAGTGCTCGCCTATAACCAGGAAGACGTCATGATGCTGCGCTCGGTCGAAGAGGCTTTGGGGAAAAAGTAGACGCGGCGTCGCGATGTCGTCCCCCCGCCGCGGTCGCAGTTCCTTCTTGCATACGCACCCGCGAACGGATACAACTAACTTCGACCATCATGCCGCGTCTACGCGAACCAGCCGAGTTCCGATGCACGCTCCAGCTCGAATCGCTGGCCTTGCGCCAGGGGTGCCAGTACATTGCAGGTTGCGACGAAGCCGGGCGAGGAGCGCTGCTGGGGCCGGTTTATGCCGCAGCGGTTATCCTTGATCCCGCCGCAGAACCGATCCCCGGCATCGACGATTCCAAGAAGCTCACAGCGCGCGTGCGCGAATCCCTGGCGGTGGAAATCCGCGCGAAAGCTCTGGCGTGGCGGGTAGTGGCGGTGACTGCCGAGGAAGTGGACCTTCTTAATGTGTACGAAGCTTCGAGGCAAGGAATGCAGCGGGCGATCAAAGCTCTCACCCCCACTCCTGATTTTATCCTCACGGATGCCATGCCCCTGCGCGAGGCCGGCGGGGACTTTTGCATTTCCCACCGCGCCATCATCCACGGCGACGCGCGTTCGGTTTCCATTGCCGCCGCGTCGATTCTGGCCAAGGTGGCCCGCGACGAGCACCTGGCAAAACTCGACCGCGTGTTTCCGCAATACGGCCTCGCCAGAAACAAAGGTTATGGCACGCGCGATCACCTGACTGCGCTCGCCCGCTTTGGTCCGTGTCCTGAGCACCGCAAGACCTACCAACCGGTGAAGGATTGTTTGCTGCCGCTATTCCCTTTAGTATCGCCGGCCTGATTCGTAGCGCCAAGGTAGACGCCGGGACCGATCGGGGAAAGCCCCCCTCTCAAATCGAATTCCGCTGTTCCTACTCACTTCTCCGCGCCGGTGCTATACTGCCTGCCGAAATACAGATAGCATCGAGGATCTCATGGCTTCTTTACTGATAAAGGGCGGTCGCATACTGTCACCGGAAGACAATCTCGACGGGGCGTTGGACATCCGCATTGAAGACGGCGTGATTCGCGAGATCGGCCCGAACCTTGCGGACGGAGCTGATGAAACGCTCGACGCCCGCGGGAGCGTGGTGGCGCCGGGTTTTGTTGACATCCACGTGCATTTGCGGGAGCCGGGTGGCGAGGCGTCGGAAACGCTCGAAACCGGCTTGGCGGCCGCTGTGGCTGGGGGCTTTACTGCCGTTGCCACCATGCCCAACACCAAGCCCGTGATCGATCAACCCGGACTGGTGGCCGCTCAAATCGAGAAAGCCCGCCGCCTGGGCCTGGCGCGGGTGTTCCCGGTGGCGGCCGTATCCATGGCGAGCCAGGGAGAGTCTCTCACCGACTTTGCGGCGTTGGTGGCGGCGGGGGCGGTGGCTTTTTCCGACGACGGGCGTCCGGTGAAAACGGCCGGCCTGCTGCGGCGTGCGCTGGAACACAGCCGCGCCCTGGGCGTGCCCATAAGCGAGCACTGCGAAGATCCCAGCCTGAGCGCGAGCGGCGTCATCAACGAAGGGCCTGTGGGCCTAAAGCTCGGGGTGCGGGGTATTCCCAACTCATCGGAGGACGTTTGCGTGGCGCGTGATCTGGTGATCGCCGCGGCCACCGGAGGGCATTTACACGTCGCGCATCTTTCCACCGCCGGCGCACTCGAAATGGTGCGGCAAGCCAAACGCCGCGGCGTGCGGGTGACCTGTGAAGTCACGCCTCACCACTTCGCGCTCACCGACGAAGCAGTGCTGGCGCACGGCTCGAACGCCAAGATGAATCCTCCTTTGCGCAGCGCTGCGGATGTGGAAGCGATTCGCGCCGGCATTGCCGACGGCACCGTCGATGCCATCGCCACGGACCACGCTCCCCACGCCGCGGATTTGAAAGCGAAGCCCCTCGCCGGCGGTGCGCCTTTCGGCATCATCGGACTGGAGACGGCGCTGGGCCTGGCGCTTTCCGAACTCGTTCATACGGGGTTGATCTCACTTTGGCACATGGTCTCGCTGCTCGCTTCAAACCCCGCGCGCATCATCAACCAGCCGCTCGGCCGATTGCAGGTGGGCGGAGCGGCCGACCTCACCCTCTTCGATCCGAATCTGGAATGGACGTACCATGCAGCCGAAGGGCGATCGAAGAGCCGCAATACTCCCTTCGACGGGCGCACGTTCCGCGGCCGGGTTTCGGCCACGATTGTCGCCGGCCGCATCGTGTATCGGCGGGGATAGAATCAGTTGATCGGGTGATCCGGTGATCGGGAGATCGGGTGAACGAGAACCCATTCAATCCGAATGCCTCGTCGTTCACTCCATCACCAAATTGTCCCCCCGATGACTTGACTGCGCAGCTTCGTGCTTCCTGCCTATTGCCTCCCGCTGACCGCGTTCTCCCTACTGCTTACTCTTGTCTCAGGGAATCTGCGGCGGCAGGTCGACCACTTTGAATCCGTCAGGGGTCTTGGCGACGCGGAAATCGAAGCTTGAGCGCGGGCCGATTTTGAGGGGCTTAAAATCTGAGGTTTGGAACGAGACTTTGAACAGCAGCATGCCGGACGTGTCCGCACCGGGTTTTCTCTCGATCTCGACCGGCGTCAAACATTGTCCCCCCTTCACGGTGCAATAGCTTTCGAGGAAGGTTGCTTTCTGGACCAGGTTAATTGGAACCGGTACCCCGCTCGTGGGACTTCCTGCGTTCGAGTCCAGATAGTAAGCGGCTTCCGAGTAGCCATGCACGGAAAGCTCGGAGAGGAACTCAAACAACGTTCTCGCGCCCTGGCCCGATTCATCGCGTCCCTTCGCGGGCGCTTCCAGATCCTGAGTCATCCATTTGTCTGTCTCCAGAAAGTTCGCACCGTCGAAGGCATAAGCTCCACAAAGGTCAAATCCGATCGCATTGTCGTAACCACAGAACACCAGGTCGCCACTCGCGCCCGGCGGGACTGCGCCGTCAGCGCCGGTCAATGACTGTTTCCAGGTGCGCCCGTCCCGGTCGAGGAAAGAAATCAAGAAGAGTCGCCCTGAAGGATCAGCCGAAAAGACTTGCACACTCTCAATGCTACAGCTCTCATACTGATAAATCGCCACAAGGTACTGGCCCGATTTGGGGTCGTGAATCAGCCGCGCGCCATCATGAGGTTTCTTCTCCACAAAAGTGTCGTCAGGATCGATGTCAAGCCGGGAGACCACGGCGTTGTCGGCTACGCTGATCAGTTGATAGTGTCCTGAGTATTGCTTGGCGCCTTCGTTCCCGCCACAGAAGGTCGCACTTATCACATCCGCTTTCTGATCCTCAGCATAGAGGTAAACGTGAATGGTGCGGCCGCCGCGCTGCAAGGCAAGATGCGTGAGGCTATTCTTGCGGAGAACCGCAGCGTCCGTAGGCGCCGTCTCCGCGGAATTTACGGGCGGAGCAGGATACGCGGGCTTGGAAGTGGCTTGTTGACTGCCGGGCAGGCTTACCGGACATACGGCAAGGGCCAGACACAAAAGCATTAGACGAGAGGGGCAGTGGAAGCCCATAAGAAGGGCCAGTTTAGCACACCCCGAGAGAAGGGATTTGGTAATCGCCGTGGGCAACGGTCCCGCAGCGAGCCTTAGGCGGCCTTTCGTTCCTCTTTCAGGGTTTGCGCCTGGATGGCGGTGATGACGGCGGCCGTGACAATGTCTTCCGCTTTACAGCCGCGGGAAAGGTCGTTGGCGGGTTTGGCGAGTCCCTGCAAAACCGGTCCGATCGCCTCGCATCCGCCAAAACGCTCCGCCAGTTTGTAACCGATGTTGCCGGCGTTCAGGTCAGGGAAGATCAGCACGTTGGCGCGTCCGGCGACGGCCGACTGCGGGGCCTTGCGCCGGGCGATTTCCGGAATCATTGCCGCGTCGAGTTGTAATTCCCCATCCACCGCAAGCTTGGGCGCACGCTGTTTCACGAATGCGAGCGCTTCTCGAACCGCGTCGATCATGGCGTGCTCAGCGCTGCCGTGAGTCGAAAAGGATAGCAAGGCGACGCGGGGCTCAATTCCCAAAAGGGCCCTCGCGTTCGCGGCGGTGGCGATGGCGATGTCCGCCAATTGCGACGGCGTAGGCTGCGGCACCACCGCGCAGTCGGCGAAAAGGGTTGCGCCTTCCGCACCGAGGTGATGGCGCGGGGAGACCATCAGGAAGAAGCTTGAAACCAGCGAGACGCCTGGGGCTACGCCAATTCCCCAGAGCGCGGCCCGTACGGTGTCTGCGGTGGTATTCAGCGCGCCACCTACAGAGCCGTCGGCGTCGCCTGCGGACACCATCAGAGCGGCGTAATTGCGGGGTTGGCGGGCAGCATCGAGCGCCTGCTCCCGTGTCATGCCTTTCGAGCGGCGGCGCTCGTGAAGGAGATTGGCATATTTGTCCAACTTGGGACTGGATGCGGGGTCAAGGAGCTGGGCATTTTCAAGGCGAACCCCCAAAACTTGCAGCCGGGTCGCGATCTTCGCGGTGTCGCCCAGCAGTGTCAGGTCTGCAACCTTCTGATTTTCAATCAGATGCGCTGCCTGAAGGGTCCGGTCTTCTTCGCCCTCAAAAAGCACAATACGCTGGGGGAAAAGACGTGCTCGGGTGCGAAGCTTTTCGAGGATATCCATAGAACTCTCCGGCGCGATTAGCGGCAAAACTCGTGAAAGTGTCGAGGCCGCTGGGCTAAAACACGACATATTGACCCTTTTTGCCCACTCCAAGCAGCCCTCACACGTTTTACAGCACGCTCTATGCCAGAGGGGGGAGAACCTCACGCTCGGAGGAACGTGTTCGCTTCTCCTAACTGAGCTACACTTCCCCCGCGGTTTCTGCCTAGCGTAAGATGTGAGTTTTTGCGGACGAGCAGGAGTTAGTCCGGTTGGGCGGATTTCTTCAGGATGTCTGCGTTCCCGACGCGATGATCATGACTTCCGTCGCCTTGATCAAAGCTGCGGCAGGCTGCCCTTTTTTCAAGCCGAGGTCGCGGCACGCGTCGCTGGTGATGATCGCGGTGATGGTCTGCCCGCCGATATCCAGAGCTACTTTGGCCAGCAATCCGACGATCTCCACCTTCGTGACGCGGCCGATGAGCTGGTTCCGGCCGCTGATGAAGTGTTCCAGTCCCTTCGGCAATTTTAATCCGGGAGATGGCCTTTTCTTTGTGTCTTTGCCGGCCTCCCCGAAGAAGGCGAGTCGATCGATTTCGGCGCGAGGAATCCGATGGTGCCCGCCGGCGGTACGGACCGACTTCACCTTGCCATGGTAAATCCACTGCTTGATCGTCGGATAGCTCACCCCTAGCTCGCGGGCGGCGTCATGCAGTTTGAGCAGGTCCACGTTTCTCCCCAGCGTTTCAATACGGATTGTGGCTCTAAATCTACATGAGATTGCGGGCCAGGATCAACGACAAACCCGCCAAGCATTCAACGCCCGCTAGAATATTCCACTCCGTTTTTTTGGAGCTTGAGCCGGGAACACATTTAGGAGCAGAATGGTACTCTTCTGTAAAGAAAATGGTCAATAGGAGTCATGCATGACAAGCCATCGTTGGTGTGTGCTGTTGCTCGGCGGGTTGCTGATGGCCACGCAGTTCGTGCGGGCTGATCAGCCGAAACTGCCTCTTGTGGAATTCACCGATCAGAAATTGGACAACGGTCTGCGCGTGATCATCGCGGTGGATCGCGCCGCGCCGGTTTTTGGCATTTCGGTCACCTACAACGTGGGATCGCGGAATGAGCGGCCGGGACGCACCGGTTTCGCTCACCTCTTCGAACACATGATGTTCGAGGGCTCGGAAAATGTGGGCAAGGGCGAGCATTTCATCCTCATTTTCAACAATGGTGGCAACATGAACGGCACCACCAATGAGGATCGGACAAATTACTTCGAGGAGTTGCCCAAGAATCAGTTGGATCTGGGCCTGTTCCTGGAAAGTGATCGCATGCGCTCCCTGGCCGTCAACCAATCCAATCTCGACAACCAGCGCAACGCGGTTCAGGAAGAACGCCGTTTGGGCGAGGACAACCAGCCTTACGGCCACGCGTTTTTGGACATCGACAATCTCGCTTACGATAACTTCGCTTACAAGCATTCCACCATCGGCGAGATGTCTGACCTGAACGCGGCTTCGGTAGATGACGTGAAGGATTTTTTCCGCATCTACTACGCGCCCAACAATGCGGTGCTGACCCTGGTGGGCGACCTCGACCCCGCCGAGGCCCTGGAAAAAGTGAAGAAGTACTTTGGGAACATCCCGTCGCAACCCGCGTCTCCGCCTGTTGACATGACTGAGCCGCCTCACTATGGCGAGAGGAGAGAAACCATCCATGATCCGCTGGCGCGGACTCCGCTGGTGATCATGGCGTATCACATTCCGCCCGGCAACACGCCGGATAACGAAGCCTTCCACGTGCTGGGGAACGTGCTCGGCCAGGGGGAAAGCTCGCGCCTCTATCAACGCCTGGTCAAGGAAAAACAATATGCCACCCAGGTCTTTGTCCAAGCCGATGAGCGACGCGGCCCGAGCTTACTCTATATTTACGCCTTCCTACGGCCGGGTGTGAAGCCAGAGGATTGCGAGGCAGCCATAAGGGATGAGGTCGCCGCGGTGCAGAAGGACGGGATCACCGCCGAGGATTTAGATAAGGCGCGCGTGCAGTTTTTGCGCGGGCAGATTCAAACCCGGCAATCGGACCTCTTCACAGCCTTCCGAATCGGCCAATACGCGGTTTATTTTGGCGATCCCAATTTGATCAACACCGCCGTGGACAAGTTTGATGCCGTAACCGCGGATCAGGTGAAGGAAGCCGCCCAAAAGTACCTGGTCCCGGAGCAACTCTCGGTGGTCACGGATCTGCCGGCAGCCTCACAGCGGAAAGCGGCGAAAGCTCAAAAGGAGGGGAAATAACCATGATGGCAAAATATAGAGCTTCTATTTTCTTTCTGGCGGCACTCGCCGCTGCGATGTCCGTGGCCATGCCCGCCTTCGCACAAGAACAGCACGCGGCCGAGCTTTCCAAGGTGGTCCGTCTCAATCGCGCCCCCGTGAGCAATGAAACCCTCCAGGTGACCCTGCCGAGGCCGGTGGTGACCAAGCTCCCCAACGGGCTCATGGTCATGGTCCTCGAGCGGCACAAATTACCCACCGTCAACATCGTTCTCCAGTTCGGGACCGGCGATATGTCGGATCCCAAGGATTTGCCGGGTCTCGCCGGGTTCACCATCGAAATGCTCCGTGAGGGCACAACCCACCGGACCAGCGCGCAATTGGCGGCGGATATTGATAAGATCGGCGCCACGCTGGAGTGCTCTTCCGGGTTCGGTTCCACTACTTCCAGTATCAATGCATCAGGCCTTTCCCCCAGCACCGGCCAGATCCTGGATTTGATCAGCGACATCGTGCTGAATCCCGCTTTCCGCCAAGATGAACTGGAGAAATACAAGGCTCGACAACTTTCGGACCTTGAACAGGAGCGCTCTCAGCCGGGTGCGCTCGCTGAGGAGCGATTTCACCAGGCGCTCTACGGAGATTTTCCTGCCGCCGTCACTTTGCCTACTCCGGAATCGATCAAAGCCGCTTCCGTAGAACGCCTGAAAGAGTTCCATGACCGTTACTACGTGCCCAGCAACGCCATTCTCGCCGTGGTGGGCGACGTCAAAGCGGACGACTTCCAGGAACTCAGTCGAAAAACATTTGGCGACTGGAAGGGCCAGCCCGTGCCCAATCCCGATTGGAGCCGCCTGCCGCCGCCCGCGCCCGCCAAGATCTATCTCGTGGACCGGCCCGACTCCGTGCAGACCAACATCGTGGCCGGGAACTACGGGGCACGGCGCACGGATAAGGATTTCATCGGGCTCACGGTAATGAACCGGGTACTGGGCGGTGGTCCGCAAGCGCGCCTGTTTTTAAATCTCCGCGAAGTCCACGGTTATACCTATGGAGCTTATAGCAGAGTGGGAGATGACAAATACCGCGAAGCGTGGACGGCCAACACGGAAGTCCGCAACGCCGTGACCGACGGCTCAATGGAACAATTGATGTTCGAGTTCAAACGCATCCGGGACGAAAAGGTTCCGGAGCCCGAACTGAATGAAGCGCGGCATTCCATCGTGTCAAGTTATGCCCTGTCCCTCGAGCAGCCTCAGCAGCTCTTGTCGCGATGGATACTGGTTCAAGACTACGGACTGTCCATTGATTATTGGGACCGGTACCCGGTGGAGGTCGCCCACACCACCGCCGACGCCATCCAGGCGGCAGCACGGAAGTACGTCGACGTCGACCACCTGCAAATCGTGTGCGTCGGCGACCCCAAGCAGCCCGGCAACGATCAGAAGCAGGCCATCCGTGACGTGCTGAAGAAGTACGGGACGGTGGAGATTTACGATACCAATGGAAAGAAGGAGGAGTAACGATCTCATGAGATTTCGAAATTTGAATCTGTTGGCCGTAGCAGCGGCCCTTGTCATCATCCCGTATTTCGCCGCGAATCTTCACGCCGACAAGAAGCCCAACGCGAAATCGAAGGAAGCCTCCGCGGCGCCGGCGCCCGCGCCCGCCGTGAGCAAGCCGGAGATTCCCGACCTTGAGTTCATTACTCGTCTACGCCAAGAGGAGTACGGCCACAGTCAGGTGATGGACCTGATGAGCCACCTCACCGACGAGATTGGCGCGCGCCTGACGGGTTCGCCCAGCATGAAGAAGGCGAACGAATGGACGCGCGATGAGTTTACGAAGTGGGGCTTGGTGAATGCTCATCTCGAGTCCTGGGGCCCCTTCGGGCGTGGTTGGGCTTACCAACGTTGCGAAGTGCGGATGGTTTCGCCCGACATCATGCAGTTCCTGGCGATCCCCGAGGCCTGGACGCCCGGGACGAGCGGCCCGCTGCGCGCGGAGGTGACGCACGTAATTGCCACCATCACCGCCGACTTGGAAAAGTACAAGGGAAAGTTGGCGGGTAAGATTGTGTTGTTCGGCGAGGCTCGCATTCCCGACCCTAGTGAAAAGCCTCTCTTCCGCCGGGACGATGCGGAAGAACTCGCCAACATCGCGTTATTCGAACGGCCCCCCCTTCCCGGCGCCCCGCCGCGTCCGGCAGGCCCCGCGGGACCGCGCCGCGCGGAGATGATGCAGCGCTTCAAGTTTCAGGAGGAGTTGCCGAAGTTTCTGGCTGATGAACACGTGGCCGCGGTATTGGATGTGACGCGCAATCCCGGCGAGGACGGGACCATCTTTGTGCAGTCGGGAGGAAGCTACGAGAAGGGCAAGACGATTGCCGTTCCCCGAGTCACTATCTCCGTGGAGCACTTCGGCCGGATGGCTCGATTGCTCGAAAGAAGGGTTCCTGTCGAAGTCGAGATGAACGTCGAAACCACGTTTTACGACGATGATGACAAGGCCTACAACACGCTGGCCGAGATTCCCGGCGTAGACCCCAGCCTAAAGGACCAGGTGGTGATGTTGGGCGGCCACTTGGATTCCTGGCACGCCGGGGAAGGGGCCACGGACAACGGTGCGGGCTCGGTCGTAGCGATGGAATCTGTGCGCTTGCTCGAGAAGCTGGGAGTCCAGCCGCGGCGAACCATCCGCATCGCGCTCTGGTCGGGAGAAGAAGAAGGACTGTTCGGCTCCCGTGGCTACGTGAAAGAACACTTTGGATCACGGCCGGAATCAACCAAGCCCGAGGATCAGCAGCTCCCGGCGTTCATGCGCCCGCCCGCCGGCCCGCTGCAACTGAAGCCGGAGCAGAAACTGGTTTCCGTTTACTTCAACCTCGATAACGGGGCGGGAATGATTCGCGGGGTTTATCTTCAGGAAAACGCTCAGGTGAAACCCATCTTCGAGAAGTGGATGGAGCCCTTCAAGGACCTGGGAATGACCACCCTCACCATGCGCAACACCGGCTCGACCGACCACGTCTCGTTCGACGCCGTGGATATTCCCGCTTTCGAGTTTCTCCAGGACCCGTTGGACTACGGCACCTTGACTCACCACTCCAACCTGGACGTTTACGAGCACATTCGCCCGAGCGATTTGCAGCAGGCGGCGACGATCATGGCAGACTTTGTCTATAACGCCGCGATGTGCGGCGAGATGATTCCGCGCAAACCAATCCGCCCGGACGACCCTCCCGAGAAGCCGGACTCAGCCGCCGGCGCGGAGAAACCCGGGCCGGCCAGACAATGACCTTGTTCCCCGAAGGTCACTCCGGAACCTTAAACAGGCTCCCCGGATTGTCCTTCAGCACCACACCCTCACCGTGGCCGCCCTGGTCCAAAATAAGCTGTCGCAGGGCGGCTTCGTGCAGCACGTTGTTGGTGATGACGGAATTCTGAAGGTTTTTGCAAACGATGCCGTAGGACGGGCTCCACGCTCCCTCGGGCCCGTCGTCGCGCCACGCCTGAAGGTTGTTGCCCACACAGGTAACGCCCCGCGCCCCCTCGATCAGAATATGTGACGAATCGAAGCTTGCGGCGTCGGCCAGCTTGCCGCTGCGCTTCAAGAAATTGCCGGTCACGGTCATCTGCACGCAAGGCCGGCGGCCGTTGCGCAGAGCGATTCCACAGGTCCCCGCGCGGTCGAGAAAATTTCCGGTCATCTGATAGCCATCACCACCGGTAATCAAAATATTCTCCTGCCCATTCCATTCAATGCGATTGGCCGTGAGGGTCACGGAGGCATTTTCGTCGCGCGCGCCAAAGCCCGCGCCCTCGTTCCCGGAAAACCAGTTGTCGCTGATGAACGCGTCCCAACCGCGCAAGCGCAGGCCGTCTCCCCGGTTATAGCCCAGCATCGAATGCCGGACGGAAAAACACCAGGCATGCGCCAGGCTCACTCCGTCTCCCGTGAAGCGCACCACCTGGCAGCGCTCAATGCGGAAGCAGTCCTCGCGCTTCCCATAGTCCGGCTTGTCGAGAAAGATTCCGTGAACGCCCTTGCCCAGGCGGGCGCCATCGAAACTAAGCCCATCAATCGTGGCGCCCCAAGCCCCCGCAATGTTGATGAGGCACTTGGCCGCGCCATCCACGAGCCGCAGAACCGTGCCGCTCCCGCCGTGATAATCCCAGGTCGGAACGCCCACCAGCGCGGTGTTTGGGCGCATCAGAAGGCCGGCGCAAAGGTACACACCGGGACCCACGAATACCGTTCCTCGCGCTTCCCCCGCGGCGTCGAGGGCGCGCTGAATGGCCTTCGTGTCGTCGGTTTTGCCGTCACCGGTCGCGCCGAACTCGCGCACGTTGAGTTGTGCCTGGCTAGCAGCCGGGCCTTCCGCCCGCGCGGCGCCCGGCGCGCCCAATAGAAATGAAGCGCCACCGAGCAAAGCGCTTTTGGCCATCGCGCGACGGCCGGGAGAACTCAGATCAGTATTGATCATTTTCATGCTCCTTGTTCAGTCTTTGATCGCCTGGTAAGCCAGCGTTATGGCCTTGTTGCTGAGATTCAAATCTCCGGCGGGATTTATTTGTCCCATAAAGATGACCACCAAATCCTCTTTAGGGTCGATGACGAACGAGGTGAAGTAAAACCCGCCCCAATTAAACGAACCCACCGAACCGAGTTCGGTCAGTTGTGAGGGCTCGCCTACGGTTCCGAATCCGAGACCGTAATTGCCGCCATCGGCTTTGCCCACCACGTGGTTGTGGCTCATCAACTCCACCGACTTGCGGCTGATGATGCGCGTGCCGTTCAGCTCGCCGCCATTCAACATCATCTGGCAGAAGCGGTAGTAGTCCTCGGCAGTGGAAGTGAGCCCTCCTCCCCCGGAAAAATAGGTGTGTGGGCCGCGGTAAGGGTAGTCGGCCGAGTACTGGAAACCGCCATCCCCGCCCATCACTTGCCCATCAAGGATCGGGTGCAGTCCTTTCTGCTCGTCGTACGCGTAAGCGGTGGCCAGCCGCGAGACTTTGTCATCAGGAGGGAAGAAGCCTGTATCCTTCATCCCCAGGGGTTGGAAGAGGCGTGACTCGAGAAATTTATCGAAGGGCATGCCCGAGACTGCTTCCACAAAACGGCCCAGGACGTCATCCGCCAGGCTGTATTCCCAGTCGTCTCCCGGCTGGAACAACAGAGGGAGGGCAGCCAGCTTCTTGACCCCGTCGCCAATCGTTCCCTCCTGCTGCTTGATGCCGCTGCCCACTCCCGCATCGCGGTAAGCCTTGCCGAGCCGGGCGTTCCACTGGTAAGTCAGCCCGGAGGTGTGCGTCAGCAGGTTGAAGACCGTGATCGGCCGCTTGGCATCCACCAGCGCTCCGGGCGGAGAAGTCTTGTCCTGCGGCCACGGCGGGTCGAGAACTTTCATGTGCTTGAATTCCGGCAGATAGTCGGAAACAGGATCGCTCAGCATAAAGCGGCCTTCTTCGTAAAGCATCATCACCGCAACGCTGGTGAGGGGCTTTGACATCGAGCAGATGCGAAAGATGCTGTCCGTGCGCATGGGCTTGTGGGCATCGCGGTCCGCCATTCCCACCGCTTGCAAGTAAGCGATTTTGCCGTGCCGGGCAACCAGGCTGACGCCGCCCGCAATGCGCCCATCATCAACGCTTTTCTGACTGGCGCTCGCAATCCGCGCCAGGCGTTCGGACGATAGGCCCACCTCTTCCGGAGCGGCCGTTGAGCCAGCCGCCACCATGGCGTGCGCCGCGCCCGGGGAACTCGATTTGGGGTGCGTAGGAGTCTGCGACTGGACGAGGCCAGCCAGGAATATCAGCCAAACAAAGACCACAAAACCTTGAACCCACCGTTTCTTCATACCCACTCCTCCCTTGCCTATCTATCGAATTCACACGGCTGTTGGAATCGCCACCGACGGCGTTCTGAGATGGCGGCGGAAGTGTACACCCGCGGAAGCGAATTTTGAAACATTTCGATAAGATCGTGTCGATGGGATCTCGGTGCGGACGTAGCGCGGGCGTCCCGCCCGCACTACATCCGCCTTATCACTTTCGTGTCGAGAACTCTCGTGGCAGCGGGCCGCGTCCCGTTGCGGCAAGCTTTGATATACTGTGCTTTGAATGTTGAAGCGACACGTGAGCCATTCCATCCATCGCCTGCTGGCGAGGGATCCGCGCTAAATTCCAAAGGAACCTTTGAAACCATCATGCTGATCATCGACTCGCACCTCGATTTATCCTGGAACGCCCTAAACTGGAAGCGTGACCTGACTAAGAGCATCGAGGAGCTCCGTCGCGCGGAGGCGGGCATGAACGATCACCGCCGCGGGCACAACACGGTGTCGTTCCCGGAATTGCAGAAAGCCCAATTGGGCGTATGTCTCGCGACGGTGCTGGCGCGGTGCAGCACGCTGAGAGATCCCTTGCTCGACTATCCCAGCCGCGAGGTTGCCTCCGCCATGGGCGCGGGCCAGGTGGACTACTACCGCATTATGGAGTCGCAGGGGCGCATGCGCATATTGCGGGACTGGCCGGCGCTGGAAGCGCATGTGGCGGAGTGGAACCGCGCGGGCGGCAGCGGCACGCCGCTCGGATTCATCCTGGCCATGGAGGGCGCGGACCCTATTCTCGAACCCAGCGACGTGGAACGCTGGTGGCGGCGCGGATTGCGCGTCGTTGAGCCCGTCCACTACGGGGTAAGCTACTACGCTCATGGGACCGGCGCGCCGGGGGGCCTCACTTCCAAGGGACGGGAGCTGCTCGCGGCAATGGAAGCGGCGGGAATGATCCTGGACGTCACCCACCTGGCCGATGGGAGCTTCTGGGAATCACTCGAGATCTACCATGGCCCGGTGCTCGCCAGCCACCACAACTGCCGGGCGCTCGTGCCCGGCGATCGCCAGCTTACCGACGAACAGATTCGAGCCCTCGTGGAGCGCGATGCCGTGATCGGCGCAGTCTTCGATTCCTGGATGCTCTACCCCAACTATGTGGCCGGCCAGACCGACAATTCCCTGGTGAGCATCGAGCGCGTGATCGACCACATCGACCATGTGTGTCAATTGGCGGGCAATGCGCGCCATTCCGCGATTGGCAGCGATCTGGATGGCGGGTTCGGCACGGAACAATCGCCGCGCGAGCTCAATACCATCGCGGATCTGCAACAGGTCCCCGACCTGCTCAGGAAGCGCGGATATCAGGAAGCCGACATCGAAGGCATCATGCACGGCAACTGGCTGAGATTCTTCCAGAAAGCCTGGGCAAAGACCTAGCATGACACCACCCAAAACCCGTACCCTAAAGACCTCAATCCTGGTGGCGGTGCTCATCGTTCTCAATTCCGCCGGGAATTTCTTTTTCGGACTCGGCATGGAGCGCATCGGCGCGCTTCATGGCTGGTCGATGGCGGCGTTGCGTTCCGCTTTCGTCGCGGTTTTCTCCAGCGTCTGGATCTGGCTTGGCATTGTCAGCATGTTGCTGTTTCTCGCGGCGCTCATGATGGTATTGTCGTGGGCGGACTTCAGCTACGTCTTGCCCGCCACCGCTTCGATGTATGCAGTGGTTCCCCTGCTTGGGCACTTCGTGCTGGGTGAAAGGGTAACGGGCTTGCGCTGGATGGGAGTGGCGCTGATCTGCCTGGGAGTGGCATTCGTGGCGCGTACGCCCCCGAGCACCACAAAGTAAGGTTTGAACATGCGCACCGCCATCACTCTCGTGGTCCTGATCTTTGCCGGTACGGGCGGCGATATTGCCGTGGCGCACGCCATGAAGCGCCTGGGTGAAGTTAGCAGTTTCGCGCCGGCGGCAATTTTGCGTTTTCTGGGACGAGCTTTCCGCGAGGGTTGGATGTGGATTGGCATTGCTCAGTTGACCCTGGCGTTTTGTTCCCTGCTCGCTTTGCTTTCCTGGGAGGCCATGAGCTTTGTGGTCCCCGCCATGGCCTTGAGCTATGTCACCGGCGCGCTCGGGGGAAAGTATCTCCTAGGGGAGAAGTTGACGCCGGTGCGCTGGGTGGGGATCGGCTTGGTATCCGTGGGTGTGGCGCTGGTGTGCTTGGGGTAGAAGGAGCACGAATTGATTTTGACCTGGTTGCGGTGGGCGATTCTCGGCGCGGCGATAGTGCCCTCGTTTTGCTATTTAATTATCATCTTGGCCGCCCTCCGCTTCTTTCGGCGCCAGAATGCGGCGCCTCGCGACTTCACCCCGCCCATCAGCATCCTCAAACCCCTTCACGGACTCGACCCCGAAGCTTACGAAAATTTCTCGAGCTTCTGCCGCCAGGATTATCCCGAATACGAAATTCTGTTCGCCGTCTCGAGCGACCAGGACGCCTCGACGCCCATCATCCGCAAGCTTATCGCCGATTTCCCCGCGCTCCCCATTCGCCTGCTGGTGGCGCCGGAAAAGATCGGCTCGAATGACAAGGTCAATAAGCTTTGCGCGATGGCGCGCGCTGCCCGGCACAATCTGCTGGTCATCTCTGACGCCGATATTCGCGTCGGCCCGGGCTACTTGCGCTCGGTCGCCGCGCCCTTTCGCGACGCGCGGGTCGGGCTGGTCACCAGCATGTTCACGGGGATTCCCGTGCGTTCGCTGCTGCCCGAGCTTGAAGCCGTTTACCTCAGCACCGATTTCATGCCGGCAGTCCTTCTGGCCCGCCAATTCGAAGGCGTGCGCTTTGCCCTGGGCGCAACCATTGGGATCACCCGCGAGAACCTGGCGGAAATGGGCGGTTTTGAGGCACTGGCCAACGAAGCCGCGGATGATTACCAACTCGGCTTCCGCACCGCCGCGCGTGGGCGCAAAATAGAGCTGGTCGACGCTTCCGTCAAGACGTGGTGCTGCCTTGAGAGCCTGCGAGAGTTCTTCGTCCAACGCCTGCGCTGGGCCATCATGGCGCGCCAAGCCCGGCCCGTGGGCTACGTTGGCCTTATTGTTACCCAGGGCCTGCCCTGGACCCTTCTGGCCGTGTTTCTTTCGCCCTCCCTCCTTTGGGCGGTGGGTTTTGTGGCCGCCTACTTGATTTTCCGCATGGGACTGGTCTGGACAATGGGAATCTGGGGATTGCGCGACGATGTGCTGAAGCGCCGGTGGTGGCTCGTGCCCCTCTGGGATGCCTTCGCCTTCGTGCTGTGGCTGAACAGCCTCGTTTGGAGCCGGGTGAAATGGCAGGGAGTGGAATACCGCGTCTCCGGAGGCCGGCTGATCCCAGTTGCGCCTCCCCGCACAAGCGAACGTAGCGCAGACCTCCGCCTTTGAGGTCTGTGCGGCTCTCCACAAAGCTCGCGCTGTAAACCTGCCTTCGGGACCGGGCCATTCTACATTTCGGGTTGTTGCCAGGAAAGAACCGCGGACCCCAAAGGCGGGGGGTCCGCGCTACGGGGTCACGAAAACCTTGCCATCGCCGCACCCATCGGCTAGGCTGAGAATGGGATGGGCGATCCTCAAACTGAATCTTCCGGCCTCCGGCTCTTGCGGGGACTCCTGCGTCACTACCCGTTTGTCTTGAAGAATTTCAAACACTATTTCCAAAACCTTTACCGCCGCGAAATCCTTCATACCGATGTCGTTGCTCCCTATGCCGCGGTTTTCTACACGACGCACAAATGCAATTTGGAGTGCACCTATTGCACGCAAAAGGAGCCCGACGTCTTCAGCCAGGAATTGCCCACCGACCTGACGATTAAGCTCCTTCGCACCATTCGCCGCGAAACGGATTCGATTCTCTTCACGGGTGGCGAACCGTTGCTGCGCGCCGACGTGGAAGACCTGGTGGAAGCCGCCAAGCGCGCGGTAAAGTTCCGATCCGTGCTGCTGGTGACCAACGGCACTCTGCTCCACAAGCGTCAACGCCTGTTTGAATCGCTGGACGGCCTGATCGTCAGCCTGGATGCTTTGACGGCGGATCCCGCGAACCCCAAGTCGAAGCCTGGCGTACTCAGCAGGGTTCTCGAAAACCTCGAACTGTCCAAACAGCGCATGCGGCGGCCCGGCGACATCACCATCAGCACCGTGATCGAGGAGTGGAATATTCCGGAGATCGAACGCGTCCTGGATTTCTGCGGGGAGCAGGGATTTGTGTTCGCCACCCAGACGGCACTGCACGAAAAAATGCCCAACCTCCGGCTGAAGCGCAACCCGCGCTATCAGGCGCTGGTGGAAAAGATTATCGAGCGCCGCCGCGAGCGCAAGCAACCGATTAACGGCACCCCCAAGCTCTTAAGAACCGTCCTGGAGTTTGGGGACTTCAAATGCTTTCCCACCATGTTTCCCCGTGTCTACCCCAACGGCGATGTCTTCTATCCCTGCGAACCGCTCAAGAAAATTGCCGGCAATTTGCTGCCCGAGGGGTCATTCAAAAAGGTCTTCGCGCGCGGGCGTAAGCTCTACGGAGACATCCCCGATTGCCGGGCCATCTGTCATCTCTTTGGGAATGTCGTTTCTTCGTATTATGTAAAGGATTTCTGGGGATTGGCGGGAGATTCCATTCGGTAAGGGCGCTGAGCAGGCTGAATGGTACCGCAGAGGCGCGGAGGCGCAGCGAGGGCGTAAAAGAAAGTCAAAAGTCAAAAGTCAAAACGCAAAAGTAAAAAGCAAATCCGCGGGTTGCGCATACATTGTTTTTGACGCAAGCGTCCCATTCGCCCACACGACCTCGCAGCATCTGAGCCAACTTCCGGTTGAAGGCTTGGCCTTTGGGGCCTGCGGCTTTTCACTTTTGCCTTTTGACTTTTGCGTTTTGACTTTTGACTTTCCCTTTTAGTCCCGCTGCGCTTACCCCAGTGATCCTTCAAGCCAAACTCGGTCTCCGACCCGGACTTCTCCGGCGGTGAGGACCGTCCCGTAGACGCCGGCGCACTTCTCGTGCTGATGGACGACACAGCGCAGAATGCCGGGGCTTGACTCGCCGGTCTCCGGGTCCAGCGTAATGATTACGCAACGTTTATCGACTTTGATGATGGCGACGCGAGCGGCGTCTCCAACCCGCAGAATCCGCCCCACCCAGTTTAATTCCTCAAAGGGAACGCCATCTTGCAAATCAATCAGCAGGTTCGGGCGAAAACGCCAGGGGTTTTCCTCCGTTTCGCTTTCCTCCGCGATTCGGGCAACGGTCTGCCGGCTGATGATGGAGATGGGAGCCGCGTCGTACGAGCCGCGGCCGTTACGCAACAGAAAGAGGGTTCGGCCGGAGCGCACCTCGAGTTCCCGGCGAAGTTCCTCACTGTCCACCGGCCACTTCTCCCCAATGGGCGTGGTGACCGCCACCACGATTTCCCCCGAACCTTCCACCTCCACGGCGGGTTTGTAGCACAAAAGTTCCGGTAGCTGGCGGGCCGTCAGCCAGGGAAAGTCGGTCCGTGAAGCCGCTTGCACGAACGCGTAGCGCCGGTCCTCCGGTATACCTTGAAGCGTCAGCGCCGCGCCACTGAGACTTTCGCCGCGCATGGATTTCACCGGATATCGCGCGAGTTGGAGAATTGTACCCACGGAGTTCATGTAAGACTCCCTCATTGCGAAATGACCGGCAACTCCTTCTTCCACTGGCTGCGCAAAGTTGATTCGGCAACCCGCGCCAGATGCTCGGCGAAAACGCCGTCGTAGTGAAATGTCGTAGTGCAGGGCGCATCGGCCAGCCAGCTTATTTCCACTTTCCAAGGTCCGCCGCCTTCTTCGGCGCCCTTGGCAACGGGTTGCGCCGCCAGGTTTCGCACCTTGGCCAGGGGAATCTCTAGGAGAAGGCGCTCACGCGGGCCCATCACGATGATACGTTCGGGATGAACAAGAATCTGGACCTGTCGGATCGGCGTGGAATCGGGCGACTGCCGGAAGATCCCGCCATTCAGCACGATCAGGGCGGTCAACTCGTGGGCCAGGGCGTCCACGGATTTCACCACCGGCTTCGCTCGGGCCAGCAAACTGAAGGCAAGCAGGAACAGTCCCCCAGCCAGCGCCGCGGCTCCCGATCCCCCCTGGGCATAACGCCACACAAGCCACCCACCACACAAGGCCACGGCCAGGCGAACGCAGGTCCAAGCCCACACGCGCCGCCGCAGACGCCGGATGCGCGGGATCAGCAGGATGGTCCCGAACAGCACGAACAACCCCGCTTGCTTGGCCAACTGGCCAAACGTGCGGCGGGGTTGAGTGGGCTGCTCCCCTGAATTGTCTTCCGCCATAGGCCCCTAAGAAGAATCTCGCACAACCGGCGCTTGCAGGCAAATTCTCGCGGCCCTGGGCGGTGGGTCATTTTGATGTCGTGGCGGCTCCACGCCGCGCTATGGCGAGGTAAACTCGCCGCTACTTCATAAAATTGACCCGCTACCCGGCATTTCACGTTGCCATGGTCGTTCCCCGCCGAAAGTACGACAATTTGTCCGAGTACACACCAACCACCCCATCGAAAATCGCGCAGGAACATTTTGTCGTTATCCAACCCGGCCGTCAAAATCGCGGTCAGTCAAATTGTCCCACTGGGTCGTTGCCGCCCCGCCGATGGGGGCCTTGTCGGACCACATCCCACTTCTACTGGCAGGTGTGGCCAAATGTGGGATAGACTCTTCAGGTTGCCAATCCAAGCTTCTCGGCCCATTGCCCGGCCGACCAGCGCAACGATCCCAAGGTCCTTCCTATGCCCATGTCCCCCGATCATGACATCACTTCCGTCATTAGCAAAATCCCCTATCGAATGGCCTTTGCGGGCGGATGGATTGACCAGCCGTTCGTTTCCATGCACAACCCTAGTCCACCGGGTTCGATGGTGGTGGTAGGAGTTGAGCCAACCTTTCGCTTCATGGATCGCAGCGGAATGGCCACCAGCACGCGTGAGGTCGCGCGCAAATTATGGAACAACGCTTTGCCGGACGTTGACCCGCGGGAATTGGTGCGCGTCCTCTATGATGCCGAAAATCAAGGCAAAGCTGCGCCCTCGGGATCACAGGATATGGCCGGGCTGATTATTCCGGGCATCAGCCGGCTGGATTACGATATCGCCTGTGAGGGCGGCTATTTCCCTGCTCACATCGAAACCAACAATGATCCTGCCGTCGCGCGCTGGCTGGAGAACGTGATCCACATCCTACCCATCGCGCCCCGGCCCGATCATTACAATCCGCTCGAAGAAAAAAACCTGAACAAGGAATGGATACGCCGTCTGGGCCAATCGGGGAAGGACTGTTACGCGGCGATCCTGGCGATGGACGCGCACGCGCTCGGCGCATCCATGAATGAATGCATGCGCTGCTGGGAGGCAATTCTCCCTTGCACGATCAGGCATCCGGCCATCACCGTCGATTTGAAGGGTATTTTGAATTCCTACCAGTCGAGGTATGCCGGAGCCATGTATTCCGGCTGTGGCGGCGGGTATCTGTACGTCGTGTCGGAAGAGCCAGTGCCGGGCTCGCTTCATGCGCAGGTCAGACTGAGAACAGTGGACCGTGAATAGTGGCTGGTGGACAGAAATAGACAACCACCGGTTGCGATGCACGCTCCTCTGCCCACTAACCACTAGCCACTAACCACTGCTCTTATGAACACCGTCATCGTCACCGGAAGCTTCGACAATCTGCGCTCAAAACACGTCCGCTTTCTCGAGGAAGCCGCGAAGTGGGGAAATGTCCACGTAGCATTGTGGTCGGATGAAACCTTCGAGGCGCTGGAGGGAAAGCCCCCCAAGTTTCCAGAAAAGGAACGCAGTTATCTGCTCCAATCGCTGCGCTTCGTTCACCAGGTAACAATGCTCAGGGGAATCCCCGATCCCGGCGCCTTGCCTAACCTAGGGGCAGTTCAATCTCTCACCTGGATTGTGGACGAGGAAGGCGACTCTCCTGGCAAACGCGCATACGCGGAATCACGAGGAATTCCGTACCGCGTCATAATGAATCGGGATTTGAATGTATTTCCCGTGCCTTCCTTTGTGCCTCCGACCTTCGATTCCGCGCGGAAGAGAGTGATCGTAACGGGCTGCTTCGACTGGTTTCACTCCGGGCATATCCGGTTTTTCGAGGAAGCCTCCACACTGGGCGATCTGTACGTGGTGGTGGGGCATGACGCGAACATACGGCTGCTGAAGGGCGAAGGACACCCGTTGCTCTCCCAGGCCGAACGCCTGTACATGGTGCATTCGGTCCGGTATGTGCACCAAGCCCTGATTTCAACGGGTCACGGCTGGATGGACGCGGAACCGGAGGTCGCCCTCATCAAACCTCACTTCTATGTGGTCAATGAGGACGGCGACAAACCCGACAAGAGAGCTTTCTGCGCCGAACACAGCATCGAATATGTGGTGTTGAAACGCATTCCCAAGGAAGGCTTGCCGAGGAGAGCAAGCACGGTGCTCCGGGGCTTCTGAGGGGCGCGCCGCGAGCGACGCCCGAGGCGGCCCGATGCTCAATCGGCAAGACGCGGTTGACGAGGGGGTAAACATACCATACGATGATGCGTTCCTGGAGGCATAGTTTACCCTTGAGAATATGGATTGCTGCTATTCTGCTCGCCCTTTTTACACCGGCCCTCAAAGCCCAGGATGCCGAAACCGCAACCATCCTGGGGGCCATGAAAGCGGAACTGGCGCGCTCCCAGCGGGCCTTTAAGGCCGAGGCGGTCCAGCCTTATTTCCTTAGCTACGAAATCACCGACGATCAAGTTGTGAACGTCACCGGGACGTTTGGCAAACTCCAGACCAGCCAGCAGAGCCGCAGCCGCCAGTTGGATATCGACCTGCGCGTGGGGACGCCCCATTTGGACAACACCCATGGAACCCGTGAAGAGCCCGCCGAGCCCTCCGCGCCCATCTACGTTCCCATTGAAGTGGACCCTGACGCGCTACGCACTGTCCTATGGTATTACACGGACCTGAAATACAAGCAGGCGGCCGAGCAACTTGCCTCCATCACCACCGACGTTCAGGTCAAGGTGGCGCAGGAGGACAAGTCCGATGACTTCTCCCCCGAGCCCGCGGCCAAGCATTTTGATAAACCCCGGGTGATGCACGTTGACCAGAAGGCATGGGAGGAGAAGGCGCGGAAGTATACGGCGCCCTTTGCCCGCTTCGGCGACATCTACTCCGCCACCGCCAATTTCCTCGCGGATATTGAAACCCGCTGGTATGTGAACAGCGACGGATCGGAGATCGAGGTCTCCCGGCCCATTTATTACCTCTACCTGTCGGCTCAGATTAAAGCTGACGACGGAATGGACTTGCCGCGCTACGAATCGTTCTATTCCTCCAATCCCGAGGGATTGCCTTCTGACCAGGCGGTGCTGAAGCTCGTGGATCAGATGATTAAGGACCTGCAAGCACTGCGCGTGGCGCCGATTGTTGATCCTTACACCGGACCCGCGATCCTCTCCGGCCGCGCGAGCGGGGTTTTCTTCCACGAAGTTTTCGGCCATCGCGTTGAAGGTCATCGGCAAAAGGGCGAAAACGAAGGCCAGACATTCAAGAAGATGGTGGGGGAGAAAATCCTTCCGGAGAATTTTTCCGTTATCTCTGATCCCACGCTCGCGCGCTTGGGCTCTTCGGAGCTTGCCGGTTTTTATGACTTCGATAACGAGGGTGTAAAAGGGCAGCGGGTGACCGTGGTTGACCACGGCGTGTTCAAGAACTTTTTGATGTCGCGTTCGCCCATCGAAGGGTTTCCGCACTCCAACGGCCATGGGCGCAGGCAGCAGGGGAATGCTCCCGTGGCCCGCCAATCGAATTTGGTCGTGGTGGTCGATCACCCTGTTTCGCGTGCCGAACTGAAGCAGCGTCTGATCGAGGAGGTCAACAAACAGAACCAGAAATTCGGCCTCTTGTTCGACGATATTCAGGGCGGATTCACTTTGACCAGCCGGTTCACTCCCAACGCCTTCAACGTGCTGCCCGTTATGGTCTATCGCATTTATCCCGACGGGCGCGAGGAATTGGTGCGAGGAGTCAACCTGATCGGCACGCCGCTGACGGCCTTCAGCAAGATCGTGGCGGGCGACGCGGAGGTCGCCACGTTCAATGGGGTCTGCGGCGCGGAATCGGGGTCCGTGCCCGTGTCGGCATCGTCTCCCGATCTGCTGGTTTCACAAATCGAAGTGCAGAAAAAGGAGAAATCCACTGCGCGGGCGCCCATTCTCCCGGCCCCCATTCGATAGGAGAGTCCGAGGTCCGAAGTCCGGGGTCCGAGGTCAGACCCAGCTTGGCCTTTTAACCTCGGACTTCGGACCCTCCTGAGGAGCAACGGAATGCAGAAAACGGTTTCCCGGGGACTCGGAATTCTTCTGCTGGCGGCGATGGCGTTGCCGGCCCTGGCGGCGGACGATGTCGTGATGAAGGCGATGCGCGACGAGCTGGACCGCTCCATGAAGCAATTGCAACTCGAGCAGCTCGAAAAGCCCTACTTCATTTCCTATCACGTGCAGGACCGGACTTCTCTTGACACCTCGGCTACCTTCGGAGCGTTGCTTTCCGGCGGCCTCGCGCGCGCCCGCTACTTGACGGTGCAAGTGCGGGTCGGCAACTATCAAAGTGACAACAGCAATTTCATGACCTATCCGCCCGCGGCCAACGGGCTCGCCACAAACGTCTTGCTCCCCCTCGACGACGATTACCAGGAATTGCGCCGGCAAATCTGGCTGGCCACTGACGAGGCTTACAAAGAAGCCCTGGAAATGCTTTCCCGCAAGCGCGGGGCGCTGGAGAATAGAAAAGCCCGCGAGAACCTTCCTGACTTCAGCAAGGAGGAACCCGCTACGTCGCTCGAGGCCTTCTCGCCCATCAAGATGGACCTCCCCCAAGCCGAGGCTTTGGTGAAAAACCTTTCCGCCCTCTTCCGTCAATCGCCGGAAATTTATACCTCCTCGGCCAGCCTGGCGGTCAACGACACCCGCTCCTGGTATCTTAATAGCGAAGGGAGCGCGGTGACGAATGAAACCTCAGGGGCAACGTTTATGGCCGTGGCTGAGACCCAGGCGGTCGATGGGACCATGCTGCCAGCTTGGAATATGGCTTCGGCGCGTTCGATGGAAGCGCTCCCCAAGGAATCCGAGTTGGCGTCGCGAATTCGCAACCTAGCGGACGTCCTAACGCGGGATCGGCGGGCATCCGTGGTGGATCGCTACAACGGGCCGGTGCTCTTCGATGGGGCCGCCGGGGCCGAAGTATTTAGCCAGGCTTTCGTCCCCAAGCTGCTCGCCATGCGCACCCCGGCGTCGGACAATCCCCAGATGGAGGCTTACGCCGGCCAAGGTGTGAGCAAACTTCAGGACCGGCTCGGGTCTCGCGTGCTCCCCCGATTCATGAGCATTGTTGACGACCCCACGCAAGCCTCCTACCAGGGAACGCCGCTGATCGGCAGCCACGCGGCAGACGACGAAGGGGTCCGGGCGCGCCCTACGAACCTCATCGACGGCGGCTATCTCAAGACACTGCTCAACTCCCGCGATCCCGTCTCCGGAATCCCCCAAAGCACGGGAAGTTTTCGAACCTTTGGCGCTCAGCCCAGCAATGTGATCGTCACGGTCACAGAGGGAATGAGCGAGCAGGAGTTGAAAGACCTGTTGCTGAGCATGGTGAAGCAGCGGAACAAAGAATTTGGTGTCATCGTGCGGGGGGTTGGCCGCGAGATCTATAAGGTTTACCCTGACGGCCACGAGGAATTGATGCGCGTGGGCCAGTTCGATGGCTTGGATGACGCCGCGTTTAAGGACCTCGCTGCGACCTCGCGCGATTTGACGGTCTACAGCCTTCCCTATGCGGCTTACGGTGGACGCCTTTATCCCGGACAAGCCCTGGCGCCGCTGGTTTCTTTCGTCGCTCCTTCGCTGCTTTTTGAGGACCTTGCCATCAAACCGCTAACCGGAGGACTACCCCGATTGCCGCTGTCCAAGCATCCGTATTTTGACAAATAGATCTGCGGGTATGATATGCAGTCGGCTCCACGGACCGCCTCTAATTTTGGTTTTCACCTGGACGTTGTTCTATCACGAGGAGGACACACCAATGCGAACGATCATGAAGGTGGCCATCTGGGTCACCCTAAGCGCTAGCTTTGCTTTTGCTCAGCAGCCGACCTTCCACGATCAACTCCTCGACCACCTAGCCGGAGACTGGGTTCTCCAAGGGACGATTGCGGGGAAAGAAACCACCCACGATGTCACGGCCGAGTGGGTTCTGGAGCATCAATATCTACGAATCCATGAAGTCTCCCGCGACAAGGACAGTAAGGGCCAGCCCGGGTACGAGGCCATGGTATTTATTGGTTGGGACGCGGCCTCATCCGAATATGTAGGCGCGTGGCTCGATACCTATGGGGGTATGGGCCAGTCAACCATCGGGCGCTCCAAGCGGGATGGCGACGAGATCCACTTCCTCTTCAAAGACAAAGACAGCGTCTTTCACACCCGGTTCGTGTATCACCCCGACGCCGGTAATTGGGAGTGGGGGATGGATTCGGAAGAAAAGGGAGAAATGAAGCCTTTCGCGCGGGTGAAACTGACCCGAAGATAACTTCGCGAGGCGCGGTCGATTTACTAGGGTCGCCGCGGCTCTTCCGCAGGATTAACCTTCAAGAACGGTTACGCGGTCCATAGTTACATTTTGTCTCGGCGGTGGTTGGTGATCCGTCCCCGCGACAGGCTGTGAAATGGGCGAAACCTCGCCTAAATCACGTCCCGGCAGGAAGTTGTAAAAAAAATTGATGTCAATTTCCTACCGGCAGGAAATTCGCAGGAATTCCCCTGAACATTGGTCGCCTACTTGCTGGCCTACATGATGGAGGATTGTCTCGGCGTGAAATGGCGCAGTGCGTATGGGTGTCGAATGTCGGTGCTGGGAGCGCGGGCATCTTGCCCGCTTTGCCGCGGACTCCAGGTCCACCTACGACGCCACACCACCCACCGATTCCCCTTTGCCCGGCTGGCGATGACGCTTGAAATGCGCGAAGCGCTTTGGACTGCGCTCGCGAAGCTGCCGCTTTTGCCTTGGCACGCACGAAAATGTACCTCCGCACGCCATAATCGGGTGCGAAGAGCAGTGGGCAGTGGCAAGTGGTCGATGGCGAGTGCCAGGGGCATCCTCCCGCAGAGGAAGACAAGGCCAAGATGGCCAGGGCAAAAGGGTAAATGGTCCCCTACCCCGTGATGTACTAGAAATAAAGCGAGTTAGCTACAAATGACCGAAATCTATGAAAAATCGATGTCACTGAATTTAAACAGGTTAGAGTGTTTTTGTACGAGGCTACGAAGCGAAAGAAATGCACATCAAAAATGAAGGAATAGCCCGTGATGTTGTTGAAAACAATAGGGACAAAAATTGGCACCCCGTGATGTTGATGAAAAATAAGTTAGTTACTGTGCGTACCCCGTGATGTTGATGATAATAAAGATAGTTATTGAGAACGTTCGGCCGTGGACCCGTCCCGGGAGGGCCACCCGATCTCAAATCTCAAATTGGAAATCTCAGGCCGGGAATCGAGGATCGGAACTCGAAAAGGGAAACTCGAAGGACGCAAACCGAAAACCGAAATGCGAAAATCGCTAAATCACTCAATAATCCGATGGTTCAATGATCCGATGGCCAGATGGCCCGATGAACTGAATGGCTCGATGGCGAAAGTGCCTCACTTTCTGGCTGCTTGACCCTGAGGTTCGATGAATTTATCATCTAGGGCTAGATTTTGCCGCGATTTAAGATTTGGAGGATTTCTGGAGGAAGACTTGAATACTGAAGCATTGTTGCGGCTTGCGAAGCCCCAATTCATTCCACCCTTACACCGGTCATTCACGCCAGCGGTCATCTTTAACCGCCATTTTTGGGATTTTGTAAATAATTCAGGAGGCGGAGTGCCCCTCGTCATCGGGCTCGAGCGCGGAGACCATTCGCTCTCCGTGTACCGGACCGTGTGTCTGGATGAGGGCTCGGAGTCCGCCGCTCTGAACCTTGTCTTCGCCGAGCGTATGGTGAAGATGCTCCTTTGGCAAAGGGGTGGGTGGCGCATCATTGCCGGCGGGCCATCGAGCGTCGGTGAGCATATCCGGCGGGTTTACTCTCCGGGAGGGGCTCGGAAATTTGACTCGGATTTTATGGCAAACGTCTACGAGCATCCGTTCACGGTGGACATCACGGACGCGGACAAGGTTCCCGCGCCCAATGAGGGCTCGGTGCGCCTGGGCGGACACCTGGAAGGCTGCCGCATCGGCTTTGACCTGGGCGCGAGCGACCGAAAAGTTGCGGCGGTCAAGGACGGCGAAGCCGTGTACACGGAAGAGGTAGTCTGGGATCCGCGGAATGCCGCCGATCCCCGCTATCACTTTGAGCAGATCAACACCGCGCTGAAAACGGCGGCGCAGCACCTGCCGCGTGTGGACGCCGTGGGCGGAAGCGCCGCAGGCGTATACATCAATAACCGGCCGCGGGTGGGCTCGCTATACCGCGGCGTCCCCAAGCCGCTGTTCGACACCCAGATTCGGAACCTCTTTGTGGATTTGCAAAAGGCCTGGGGCGGCATTCCTTTTGCCGTCGTGAACGACGGGGAAGTGACGGCGCTGGCGGGCGCCCTGTCACTGGATGACGTGGCGGTGCTGGGCATGGCGCTCGGCTCCAGTGAGGCGGGCGGCTACGTGACGCCCACGGGCGAGCTCACTACCTGGCTGAATGAATTGGCCTTCTGCCCGGTTGATTTCGACCCGCAAGCTCCCGTAGATGAGTGGTCGGGCGATCAGGGAGTGGGCGCGAATTACTTCTCGCAGCAAGCGGTGTTCCGGTTGGCCACGGTGGCGGGTATCACGCTCGACGCCAAGCTGGGCCTCGCCGAAAAACTCAAATCGGTGCAGGAACTGCTGAACCGGGGCGATGAGCGCGCACGGCTGATCTTTGAGACCATCGGCTGCTACGTGGGATACGGCGTGGCGCATTACGCGGATTTTTACGAGTTGCGTCACGTGCTGATCCTGGGTCGGGTCACTTCCGGCGAGGGCGGCAATATCATCATGGCGCGCGCGCAGGAAGTCTTGCAGAAGGAATTCCCGCAGCTCGCGGCCAAAGTGGCGCTGCACCTGCCCGATGAATCCACCCGCCGCGTGGGCCAGGCCGTGGCGGCAGCCAGCTTGCCCCTTAGGGATGAGGCGGGGAGAATTTAGGATATGGATTTCTACAAGTCGAGTTCTGAGATCTATGTGCCGCACGGATCGGCAGCCGAAGCGGCCCTCAAGCGCACAACACACATGGCCATCGGCGCGCATCCCGACGACAACGAGATCATGGCCTTTCACGGCATTGTGGAGTGCTTTGGGCGCGACGATCGGCACTTCACCGGCGTCACCGTGACCAACGGCGCGGGCAGCGCGCGCGACGGCATTTACGCGCGCTATACCGACGAAGAAATGCAAACGGTGCGGCGTGTCGAGCAAAAGAAGGCGGCCGTGGTGGGCGAATATGCCGCGCACGTTTTTCTGGATTACACCAGTGGCGAAGTGAAGGATAGCAAGAACCTGTCGGTGGCGGAGGACCTGAAGAAGGTGGTGATGGCGGCGCGCCCGCAAGTGATCTATACCCACAACCTCGCCGACAAACACGACACGCACGTCTCCGTGGCGTTGCGCACCCTGCGCGCGTTACGCGAGATTCCCAAGGAAGCGCGCCCGCAGCGTCTCTACGGCTGCGAAGTCTGGCGGTCCCTCGACTGGCTGTGCGACCCGGACAAGATCGTCTTCGATGTGCAGGGGCGTGAGAATCTGGCCCTGTCGCTGGTCGGCGTCTACGATTCGCAGATTTGCGGCGGCAAACGCTACGATCTGGCGACCGCCGGCCGCCGCCGCGCCAACGCCACCTACTTGGCTTCCCACGCCGTGGATCAAAGCGCCGCCGTCACCTTCGCGGTCGACCTCACCCCCCTCGTGGAAGACGAGAAACTGGACCCCGCCGAGTACATATTGGGGTTTATCGATCGGTTTAAACACGAGGTTTCCACACGCCTCGCCAAGCTGGGGTAAGAGGCGAGCGCCTGCGCGACGCAGACGACGGTAACGACGCCCACCGTTGGGGGGAATTGGGGGAGTGGTAAGAAATCCCCGCTACGATCACCGCGCCTGCGCCGCTTGCAGGGCTTCCTGGCGCGCATGGGCGAGCGATTTGACGGTGTCGCCAGTGGGGAGGAATTCCATGGCGACGTAGCCGTGGTAATTCAGCTCGGCGATTTTCTTATAGATGTTGATGTAGTTGATTTCCCCGGTGCCGGGCTCGTGACGGCCGGGAACGTCGGCGATGTGGAACAGGCCCACCTTGTCGGCATGCTTTTTGAGGTTGGCGATCAGGTTTCCGCCGGAAATCTGCGCGTGGTAGAAATCGTACAGGAATTTGACTTGGGGATGATTCACCGCTTCGATGATCTTGAAAGCCTCCGGGACTGACCACAGGTAATAATGGGGGTTTTCCTCGAGGTCGATATTCTCCAAGAGCAACGTAATGTTCTTCCCTTCCACCAATTCCGCCGCTCTCTTCAGGCCTTCCACGCAACTGTCATGCTGGGCCTTCGGCGAGAGACCAGGCACCACGTTACCCGTCAGCACGATCAAGGAAGGGCATTCGATCTTCTCCATGATACTCAGTTCCTTGCGGACGTCGGCCAGGAAAGCCTGGCGGGCACTCGGGTCCGCCACACCATGGCGCAAGCCGGCAGTCGTATCAAAGGTGATGCCCAACTCGGCGCGTTTTTTGTTGTACCGGCGAAAGTCATCTTCCGGCCATTTCGCGTACTCGCCGACTAATTCCACGGCGTGGTACCCGGCCTCGGCAACCTTTTCCAAACGTTCCTCGAAGGGCCGGTCGGTCAGGATTGTCCAAAGCATGACGGAAATTTTGAACGGCGCTTCCATCGTGTTTGAATCCACCGCTGGTCCCGCCGCCAGCCCCAATGGCTCAAGGGCGAGCGCGGCCGTTCCCAATGTTGCCCCCGCAATAGTTTTGGAAAAGGTTCGTCGATTCATGGATATCCTCCTTGCTTCCTTTGGTCGTTTATCCACATGCGGGGCGCCCGTGTATAGGAATAACAAGTTTCTGGCCCATGACCGGCAGCCTCGAGCAGCGCAAGCTTACGCAACTGTTGCTCCCCTTACAACTGGATTCTTGCCATCCCCTCCATCCGTCGCAAAATTGTGAGGCTTCGGCAACCTTGCATGACTACGCCAGACCGAAGTTGCTAACGTCCGTCCCATGCCCTACGAGGGCGAGGAGGACGGACGATGGCCAGCGAGTTATCTGATATTCCCCATAACATG
>Ga0187891_1000035_pt1 | contig 131393 bp, 119 predicted proteins | sample June2016WEW_21_4_FD_132990 | JGI IMG/M metagenome (GOLD analysis project Ga0187891, IMG submission 132990) | Peatland microbial communities from SPRUCE experiment site at the Marcell Experimental Forest, Minnesota, USA - June2016WEW_21_40 | ecosystem: Environmental > Terrestrial > Soil >... | reverse complement strand
TCTTCGTTCAGCGTGTTCAGTTCTTCGTTGGCCGATTCCAGCTCTTCCTGCGCGGTTTCCAGTTCCTCGTTGCCAGCCTGCGCCTCCTCGTTCGCCGCCCTGAGCTCTTCCAGGGTCGTTGCATTATCTTCGACGACCGATTGCAGATACTCTTTGGTTGCGATAAGCTCGCGCTGCAACCGTGCGCTTTTCCCGTTGTCCTGTGTCGCGGGCTTTTGCGTCACCGGCGGGCTGCTGTTCGGCTCGGCCTCCTCAAACAGCACCAGGAAATGGCGTTCCTTGGAAGAGGACGAACTTCTGAACGGGATTACCTTAATTGTGACGTCTCTTAGCTGGCCGCCATCTTCGATCCGGAAGCCATCTTCTTTGGCTACGGCGTTCCTTTGTCTGGCAGTTCGGATGGCCTTGCCCAGACCCGCGATTAGGCCTTCGCGCGCCAGTTTGAGAAGATTCTGGGTCGGCTCACCAGGCGAAAGCTCGAGGTAGGGAGCTGTGCGGCCCCGCACCTGAACGATGTTCATGCGATCGTCAATGACAGCGCCGGAAGGGCAATGTTCGGTGAGCACTATCCGGTCGGCTTCTCTCAGCACGTCCGGCCTTCTGGCGTCCGCGGTTCTCTCCCGGAGATCGACGCGGCCTTCGCTTAACGGCAGCGCCGGCATGCCAGCAGCCGGCCGCACGCAATAGATCTTGTGGGTCTTCTCGACTTGATGAAATGCTTCGGAAAGCATGCCTATGCTTTCCGATTGTCCGAGCACCAGAAAGCCCGTTGGCTTGAGGGCGTACTGCAGGATCGACCACACCTTGCGCTGCAAAACGTCTCCCAGGTAGATCAGCACGTTGCAGCAACTGATGAGATCGAGCCTGGAGAAAGGAGGGTCCTGCGCCAGGTTGTGCCTGGCAAAAACACATACGTCACGGACGATCTTCGAAACCTGGTACCCGCGCTCCGTTCGGGTGAAGAACCGAGCCAATCGCTGCGCCGAAACATGGGCCAACGTGGCGCCTGTATATGTGCCGGAGCGGGCTTTCACGATCGCCGTTTCGCTGATATCCGTGGCGAAAATCTCAAACGGAAGAGTCACTTTCGTCTCATCCAGGAATTCCATCAAGCAGATGGCGATCGAATAAGCCTCCTCGCCCGTGGCGCATCCAGGCACCCAAACCCGGATCGGATCCTTCGGCTCTCTGTTCTCAACCAGAGCGGGAAACACTTTCCTCTTCAGTTCCTCGAAGACCGCAGGTTCCCGGAAGAATGCAGTGACGGTAATCAGACAGTTCTCGCACAGCCCTTTTACTTCCTCGCGGTTCTGTTCGAGATCCCGGCTGTAGTCTTCGAGTGTTTCGAATCCGCGGAGGGACATGCGCCGCTTGATGCGCCGCACGAGCGTGCCGGACTTGTAGTGCGTGAAGTCCACTCCCGTGGTGTTCCGCACCAGCCGGAGTATGTTGGCCAGTTTCGAATTCACCGGCGACTCGGCCGGAATCTGGAAATTGCGCGCGATGGCCACCAAATGCCGTGCGATTCCGGCCGGTGGCAAAACGAAATCCGCCACGCCAGCGGCAATGGCACTTCGCGGCATGCTGTCGAACTTCGCGGATCCCATTTCCTGAGCGAAGGTGATACCGCCTGCGGCCTTAATCGCCCGGAGGCCCTGCGTCCCATCTGATGCGGTTCCCGACAGAACGACGCCGGCGGTCTTGCTGCCGCAGTCTGCCGCCAGGGCGCGGAAAAAAGAGTCGATCGGCATGTTGCGGCCGCGGTCCGGCCGGGGCGGCGTTTGGAGGATTCCATCGAAAATGGTCAAATTGTATCGTGGCGGAATCACATAAACATGATCGGCCTTCGCACGAGTCTCGCCTTTCAATTCCGAGACTGGCATTTTGCTGGTTTTGGAAAGCAGCTCCGTCAAATGACTTTCATGACTTGGATCGAGATGCTGAATCAGCACGAACGCCATGCCGGTATCGTCCGGCAAATGGCTGAGCAACTCCGTGAACGCCTCCAGCCCGCCGGCGGAGGCTCCTACGCCGACAATGAAAGGAGCTGAGTCGCCCGCGGTGTGCTCCTCGGTGGGTGGCCGCACGATAGCCGCAGCAGCAACGGGACTTACGGCTGCGGCGGAGGCCTTCGCGGCCGGGGTCGTTCGCCGCTCTGGACGAGGCGAGTGAGACATGCGAGGCAAACGGGCGACTTTTCCTGGCCGACGGCCGGCCTTCTCTGCCACTACACCACCATTACCTTTCTTGCCGCGACGAACGGGCCTCGTTGCTGGAACGCTAACGCGATCCACCCGCACGTGGCGGGCCATTCTCGCGCCTGTCCCGGCTGGCGGCAATCCAACTGACCGATTGTAGCTCCGTCATCCAGCTTTGGGAGTGGCGAGCAGATCTTTGATGGTTTTGCCAATCTCCATGAATTGATCCAAACCGGCAGGTTTGGTGATGAACTTCAAAACTCCGAGTTCCCTGAGCAGAGCCTCATCTCTTCCGGACCGGGAAGAACTCCACACGCAAACCGGAACACCGCCGAGATGTGGGGCGCTTCGGATCTCGCGCAAGATGTCCTCTCCGGTGTATTTGGACAGGTTCAAGTCCACCAGGATCAGGTTCGGAATTGCGGCGTCCGCATAGGCGCCCTGTCTGCGGATGAAAGCGAGGCCTTCGCCGCCGCTCGGCAAGTGAACCAGTTCAAATCGTAGATGCTGCTTGTTCAGGGCCCGCTCGAGCAGGAAGACGTCTGGGGCACTATCTTCAATGACCAGGATTCGGGCGGCGCGAACCTCCGAAGCGTTTTCCGATCCTACTCCCAGCCGATCAAGCACGACCTATCCCTCCCCATCATTCCACAACTGACCGTACCACTGTCTGCGCGGACACCTGCCGCGCTCTTACAATCCACCGCTTAGGCGCCGGCCCGACGTAGTAGAAAGGGTAGCAGGTGACCAAGGTCAGCACGTTCTTCCCCGAGGCAGCCAAAACCTCGACATCGTCCGGGTCCACCGCCTTTAGCGATTCGACCTCATACCTGAAATAGCCACGCGGTGTTGAAAACTGAATCTCGTCGTTAATCCTCAGATCCTTCAGCGGGCGAAAGAGCCTGTCCCGGTGCCCGGCGAGGCCCACGTTGCCCAGCTGCCCCGGCAACGCCGTGCCGGGAATATGTCCGACCGCGCGCCGGAGAGTCGTGCTGCCGATCCCTTCGACGACGATCTCGGAAAAGAAGAGACGTGGGATCTCAATGCGCCCGATCAGACCGTGCACCGCGGCGCCGGGCGCACCTTTCCGGATAGCGGAGGACTCCGATCTGACTGGCCCGCCGCTCGCCGCCCGTTCACCACGCAACTGGCGGTCGAGATCCCTGCTCTCGCGCCTCTGGAAAACCCAGGAGTCCACTAGCGCGAATCCACAATAGCCCAGGAGTACGACGGCGCAGACATAGAGCGCGCGCCGAGCCCACTCGAGAGCCCGCCGGAGGGTTTCCTTCCGTACCAGAAGCCTCATTTGGCACCATTCTCGCCGGGCTGTGGCTCGCCACCGGCTATGTAGCCAGTGCGTGTGCGCACGGACAGTTTGTCATGACCGTTCGCTCGTGCAAGTACGCGAATTGCACGATAGGCACCGTCACGAGCGGGGTTAGTTGGAACATATCCGATCGTGTATTGATGGCGAATGTCGCGGGCAATGCGCTCGCAGATGGCGACCACATCGCTGAGTTGGCCGGGAAAGAAGGCTTCGCCTCCCGTCGCTTGCGCAAGGCGCTTGAGCACACCCGGATTCCGGTCCGGATCATTTTCGTCGAATACACCTACCGTATAGATGATGGCGCTGGATCGCTCGGCCAGTTTCATGACCTCGGCCAGGCTATGCGCGCTCACGTTGTCACCGCCATCACTGACGACAATCAGCACTTTCTTATCCCGGCTGCCCGCCTGCAATTCCTCTAACGCCTTGGCGATCGCGTCGTAAAGAGCCGTCTGGCCGCCAGTAGGCATGGCCGTGATCGCGTATTCGAGTTCGGCGGTGCTGCTGGTGAATCGGGTTGTGTGAGGCAGACCCAGTGACACCTTCTCGTTGAAGTTGACGACGAATATCTCGTCTTGCCCGTTGCTGGACCGCACGAAGGTCCGGGCTGCGGCGGTCACCTCCGCGAGTTTCGGTCGCATGGTTGTGCTGTGGTCGACAACCAGTCCCACTGTGACCGGAATATCTTCGTTTTTGAAGAGCCGGAGGCGCTGCGGCGCACTGTTCTCATAGATTTCAAAATCCTGCTCGTCCAGATCGGAAACGAAACCACCTTGTCGACCGGTCACGGTTGCGTGCAAAACCACCAGGGGCACGTCCACCGAGACTCGGAAAGGTTCCGAGTCGGGCTCTTGTCTCGCTGGTGGAGCCTGCTGTCCGGCATGGGCGAACAGCACAATCAGGAGAAGGGCCGGGAGAGCGAGCGCCTTCGCCACGCCATACCTCCCGGCCCTCGACAGCCCCTTCCTCATAGCTGCTTTACCTACTGACTTCGTCACCGGACTAAGCTCGTTACAGAACGCGCTTCTGCACGAGTCGGAGGGTCCAGGCCAAACCCAGAGCCAGGCATCCGAACAGTGCGATCAGGGGTAACGAACTCGCCGTCGCGGGCAGCGTCGCCGGCTCGGCCTGCGCCACTATCGGCTCCGGTGGCGGCGGTGTAACTACCTGAGCGACTTCCACTTCTTCTCCCGTGGGTTTAATCGCCACGACGGGCGCCTGCTGCAACTGTACTACCACCGGTTCGTTCACCGCCAAGATCGGCTTTTCGACCTCAACTGGCAACTCGGCCGGTGTGGCGAGAACTGGTGTGTTGGCGGTCTTGGCTAACTCAAGTGCTTTTGCCCGCGGATAGACAAACTCGTCGCCCCAGACCTTGCCTGGATAGAACCATGCCCGGAGCGCCTCTGGCAGACCGGCCGGCCGCTCCCGGAAAGTCATTACGGTTTTTCCGGTCGCTTGGAGGCGGTAGTTCGGGATGGCCAGTATAGTCGCGTAAACCACTGTTTCATCCTTATTGAAGATCTGGACGATATGGCGGTCGGACTGCGAGTTCAAGAGCTTGAATACATAGGTGCCGGCTGGCAACACCCCCCACCCTTTGAGGTGGACTCCCGGAATCTCCACCGGCCCGCTGAAAGTTATCACGGTTTTGTTGTTCCACTCGTCCGCCTTTGCGCCGGGCGAGAATACCACGCTCGCCAGCGCCAGGCTGAACACGGATGTTGTTACTGCTCTGAAAACACTCATCTGCTTCTTTCTCCTTTGATCTGCCAATGCGCGCCGCCGGCTTTGACTCTGCCGGAAACGATAGCTGTGAAACCCCGGCCTGCTGGCAGCGCACGGTGCAAGCAGAAGCACTCCAGGTTCCATCGCGATAATGCCGTGCAAAACACGCGATTGCCTTCTCGTTCCAGGCGTTCGCTTACCACGTTTTACGGGCTCCTGAGCGCAGCGACGATTTCAGGAACCTGCAGCATCCCGGGCTTGCCGCCAGAGGTCTCGGCGCATGCAGCTATTGCCTCACGGAGCGCAGGATCTGCCGACGGCTGGTCGCCGGGTTTCCAGATTGACATCGCATCGCTTCAAAATGGGAGGCGCCTGGCCCAAAGGAAGGGGAAAGGCCGGCGTACGGAATATGGAGATGGGCGGGCTTCAGAGAAGGACCGGCTTAGTTGCGTAAGCCTGTCCTTGTAAACGTGTCCGGCTGATGCCGCGACACGGACCCAACTTCGGAATGAGACTCAATAGCGCACGAACAGAGGGGGCTACTGGTATGAACATTCCATTTTTGGCTCAGTCGCATCCACCGAGGCGCGTTGAGCCAGCAATTCGTGATGTAATGCCAGATCGCGCGGCGCGAGCACCTCCGGGTGATCCCAGCACACTCGGTGGCGCCGTCCACACGCGCGGCATTCGTACTGGCCGTGCGCAGGCCACATTGGCTCGCCGTGCATCCACCTGCACCAGAGGTTCGCGATCTTAGCTTGGGTCGGTTTCATGCATCCATACTCCTTAACTCAAAGGCGCGTCGCGGCGGAGCGTTCGCGCCCGGGTTTCTTCAGCGCAAGCGACCATTCGTCGGCCTGCCTTTCGGCCTCCGTCTTCGCCACTCCATACCGCTCCTGTATGCGCCCGACCAACTGATCCTTCTTGCCAGCGATCGTCTCCCAGTCGTTATCGGTGAGTTTCCCCCAACGTTCGCGGGCGGAGCCGGTGAGCTGCTTCCACTTGCCTTCGATCTGGTCCCAATTCATGTTCTCTCCTTTTCCTTCTGCATCCGGTTTCCCGGATCGACTGAAGTTGTGGCACGTTTACCGCCGTTCATATCCACCATGCTTATAGGTCGGGCTCGGCCCGCACGAGTGGCAACCGGCCGGAAATGTGCACCCTCAAAAGGCAGATTCTGCACCTGCGCCCACCAGCGAATCGCCGAGCATCTTCGCGGCGAAGCGGCCCGCGAGACGTGGCCCGGCGCGTGCACAGACACATAGACGACACTTCCAAAAAGGGGGAACAGTCAATGTCGAAGAACACATCGGTAATTGGAATCTATCCCGATCGCGCAACCGTTGCGGAGGCCATCAACTTCCTGCATAAGGCGGGGTATCGAACGACCGACATCTCGGTCCTGTCGTCCGACAATCAGGGATCCAAGGATTTCGCGCTTGTGAAGCGCGGTAAGGCCTTGGAGGGTGCGGCCGTTGGCGCGGCAGTGGGTGCGGTGGTTGGAGCCGCATTGGCCTGGTTCGCTTCCTTTCAAGCAGCGGCCATCGCGGGTCTGGCGCCGCTCGTCGCGGCTGGACCGGTGCTCGCTCCTTTGGCTGGCGCGGGCGCCGGCGGGGCCTTGGGATGGTTCGTGGGACTGCTGGCCGGCTCGCGGCTGGCGGAGTACGTCGCCAAGCGGTACGCCGGCAGAATCAGGCATGCCGGGATTCTTGTATCCGTTCACTGCGACGGTCCGGAGTGGTGTAGCCGGGCAAAGACGGCTTTGCGGGATACTGGCGCGCGGGATATTTCCGCCGCACCGGAAACTTCCGCCGACTATGGCACGACTGACAAGCCGACGGAGAGAGCGACCGCCGCGGTCACGACTCACTGCGAGACGCCCGCCCGAGAGACGACAGAATCCGTGACTCACGCGATCAATAAATAGGAGGACGCCTCACGGCGGCATTCACGCGGCCGGGATGTCGAGGGCGGCGGCGTGAGAGCCGTGCCACTTCACTCTGCCGAGCCGCCCGGATGAGCCGGCTCACCAGACCTGCGCCGAGACGGAATGCAACCGAGGCCGTGCGGGCAGATTCAGGCTCGCTTGGCAGTCGGCGTGCACACTCGATAAACGACTTTTAAGGAGAGTATGATTATGCAGTTCACACGAACCACCAGTACCGCTGCCCTGCTTCTGCTTTTCGGGACGATTGCCCCAGCGTATGCGCAGAACGAAAAGGAGCAGCACCCGCAAGCACAACCGCAGCAACGGGCGCAGCAGCCTCAGCAGCAGCGACAGGCACAACCGCAGGCCCAGAAGCCGCAGCCACAGCAGCAACAACAACGGGCCCAACAGGCTCAGAAACCGCAGCCACAGCAGCAACCGCAGCGGGCCCAGCAGGCCCAGAAACCGCAGCCACAGCAGCAACCGCAGCGGGCCCAGCAGGCCCAGAAACCGCAGCCACAGCAGCAACAACAACGGGCCCAACAGGCTCAGAAACCGCAGCCACAGCAGCAACCACAGCGGGCCCAGCAGGCCCAGAAACCGCAGCCACAGCAGCAACCGCAGCGGGCTCAGCAGGCCCAGAAGCAACAGCCACAGCAGCAACCACAGCGGGCCCAGCAGGCCCAGAAGCAACAGCCACAGCAGCGGGCCCAGCCGCAGCAGCCCCAACGTGCGCGGCAGCAGGCGGTCGCCTGGCAGCAGAAGCGGGGATGGCAACAGGCGGGGGCCTGGCAGGGGCAGAGTACATGGCAGGGCGATCGGGCGAACCAGTGGGGAAGCCAGCATCGCAATTGGTCGCAACGTGGAGGATACGGCGGTTCCTATATACCTCAGGCCAGCTTCAATCTCTATTTCGGGAGTGACCACTCGTTCCGCATGCACGCTCTACCCAGCATTTACATGGGGTATCCGCGTTTCGAGTACGGCGGCTATTCGTTCTTGCTCGTGGATCCCTACCCGGAATCCTGGGCAGCTAACTGGTTCGATACCGATGACCTTTACATCGCCTATGACAACGGATACTACCTTTACGACCGCTCGTATCCGGGTGTCGGACTGGCGATCACTGTCGAACTGTAGTTGACGGACAATTGAGTTGGTTGGCGGACACTGGCAGGGCTTGACCGTGGGGCATTCGCGCAACGTTCTGAGGTGCGCTAGCCCTGGCGGTGTCGGCAGACGTCGGGGCACTGCTCGGAGCCTGATCTGCAGCAGTTGCCGCGTTCGTGCACGTTCTGCACCTGGCTCCGATGGAACTCCCCGGTCCGGGACAAACCGCGGTTGCCAATAGGTCGACTTTCCGTTTTGGACCTGCGGTTGCAACTATGCCTCGCGAAGGAGCAAAAAGATGCTTTGGACAATCTGTGTAGTTCTACTGGTTTTGTGGGCGTTGGGAATGGCAACCTCCTACACGGGCGGCGGGCTGATTCACCTCCTGCTGGCCGTTGCTGTGGTGGTACTGGTAATCCGCCTGTTTCAGGGACGCAGGATAGTTTAGTTCCTCGAGACACGTCCAGCCGGCGTGCACCAAGCTGTCGACTGGGCATCGGAATGCTACTAAAACGACTGAGGAGTGTAAAAGAAGATGCCTTTAATCAACATCGTGATTGTGCTGATCGTGGTCGGCCTCGCGTTGTGGCTGATCAATAACTTTATCCCGATGGCGCACAGCATCAAGACAATTCTGAACGTAGTGGTTATCGTTGCGGTCGCCGTTTGGATCTTGCAGGCTGTTGGGATGTGGGGGCGAGTAACCAGTTATAGGTTGAACTGAGCCAGTATGGTTTACGTGGCGCCAGTGGCACAAAGAGAGAACCCCGACCCATGCGTTCGATACTCGTCGTCGGCCTGGCTCTTGCGATTCCCGCAGCCGGACTCACCCAGCCCTTCATTGCGCTGAGTGTGAGCGACAAACTCGATTACCAGGTCCACCAGTCTATTGGACCATGGGCGCTCCTCGGAGATGCGGCGTACGCTGGAATCCTCCAAGAAGCCGATACCCCGGCGGAATGGGGACAGGGCGGGTCCGCCTACGGGAAACGCTTCGGAGTGACCGTCGCCTGCTCCGGGATCCATAGCGCTTTGGCTTTTGGTTTGGGTTCAGCCCTGCACGAAGACCCCCGCTATTTCCGTTCCGGCAGTGGCGGATTCTGGCGCCGCACGAGACATGCGTTCCGCGGCACCATCCTCACGCACACGGACCGGGGAACCGAGACCGTCTCCTTTTGGCGCCTCGGCAGCGCTTATGGAGCGTCCTATCTGGCGGACGAATGGTATCCGGGCCGCGTCCATACCGTGCGTCTCGGACTTTCTGAGGGTTCTCTCCAACTAGGGTTCGATCTGGCCAGCAACCTAGCATCCGAGTTCGGACCCGATCTTAAACGGAAGATGCTGCACCGAAGACGACGGATGGCTGCGCCTCAAATCGCCAGGCAATGAGCCTGAGCCTGCACATCGAGCAGCGGGAAAGTGAAGGCGTCGTAAATTCTCGGCCTGAAGCTCATTTGGGGCCAGGGAGATTGGGAGCTGCGCGAAGGACTCGTCTGCTTGCATTAATTCGGCAAAGTCAGTATTGTCTTGAATCTCAAACACGTCAGCGACATTGACAGCACTGGACTGGGGATCTTGGCATTCGCGCTCGCCAGGCTGCGCAAAGCCGGTGAAAGGCTGGCACTGCTAAGCGTCAATCGGTCGCATCTGGAGCTCTTCTTGCTGAGCAGGTTGGCCATCGCCTTTGAGTTCATCGATGATGAGCACGATGCGGTCAATAGCTTCTTTTTGTATCGAGCGGTGAAGCGCTTCGACATTTTCGACTTCGTTCAGGGCGAACAGGACCGTAATCTGGATCGCCACGCCCGCTCCGCCCGCTCCGGAGCGGCTTGACTGCCGGAGGTAAAATAAAACCTGATGCCCCGACAGCCTGCGGTTCCCGGCCGGATACTCATCGTCGACGACGAAGAACGCCAGCGGGCCGCCTTGACGGCCATGCTTTCCGAGTCTGACTTTGTAACGCAGGTGGCTGCCGACGGACTGGAAGCGCTGGAACGGCTCACAGCCTTCAATGCGGACGTCATCGTCGCCGATTTGATCATGCCGCGCATGGACGGTTTCGAACTGCTCCGGCAGTTGAAGGAACGCGGCGACCTCACACCGGCGATCGCGCTCACCGGCTTCGGAAGCATGGAAAAGGCGCTGTCCGCGGTTCATGATCTCAAAGCGTTCTGGTTCCTGGAAAAGCCCGTCGAACCGCGCGCCTTCAAGACCCTCCTGGACCGCGCGGTCCGTTTCAAAAGGAGCCTGCAGAAGGCCGACGAGCTGAAGCGCGAACTCAGCTTTCACGGTGTGCTTGGAGACATGGCCGGAACTTCCCCGGCGATGCAAAGGATCTTTTCGCTGATTCGGCAGGTGGCGCCCACGTCGGCGCCCGTCCTGATCTCCGGCGAGAGTGGCACCGGGAAGGAGTTGGTGGCGCGGGAGATCCATAAGTGCAGCCCCCGCTGTGATGGGCCTTTCGTCGCGATCAATGCAGCCGCGCTGCCCGAGACTCTGGTGGAGAGTGAACTATTCGGCCACGAGAAGGGCGCGTTTACGGGAGCCATGGAGCGTTCGGCCGGCTGCTTTGAGCAGGCTCACGGGGGCACTTTGCTCTTAGATGAGATCGGCGAGATGCCGCCGTCTACGCAACCGAAACTGCTGCGCGTTCTGGAGGATTTGCGCGTGCGGCGGCTCGGCGGCAAGCACGAGATCCCAGTGGACGCGCGGGTACTGGCCGCGACCAGTCACAAACTTGGCACGCATCTGCGCGAAGAACTGTAGTATCGGTTGAGCGTGTTCCAGATCGAAGTTCCTCCGCTGCGCAACCATAAAGAAGATATCCCGCTAATCGCCGAGGTCATGCTGCGGAATCTGAACAAGAAACACTCGACGCGTGTGACCGGCGTGGATGCGGAAGTGATGGAGCTTTTTCATCGGCATGATTGGCCGGGCAATGTGCGAGAGCTCCGCAACGTGCTGGAGCGCGCCGCCATCATGGCAGGCGAAGGTTTGATCCGGTTGGCGAACCTTCCTTCTCCTGCGTTCGCCGTAAACCCAGGCTCGCATTCGCGGCCAGCATCCGGCGATGAGGGTCCTATCGTGCTCCAGCCAGGCCAGCCGCTCACGAAACTTGAGGGGGCGTACATCAAACTCACACTCGATCACGTGCACGGCAACCGCAAACTCGCCGCCGAGATGTTGGGGATCAGCCTGCGGACGCTGCAGAACCGGATCGCCGGACTGCGCGAGGCGGAGAAGACGGCGACTCCCGGTTCGTGAACAGCCTGCCTCATTGCGGTTCTGATCCAGTGGTGCCCCGCCGCGCTCGATGCGACCAGTGGCTTGATGTGCTGCCCGTCGCCAGAGCTGCGGTTATGACCCTTGAGGCGCTCTTCCGCACGAGTGTGCCACGCGGGTTATAGCGGATCCGGCTAGAAAGCCGATCGCGGCCGCAGCTACCAGAGTGCTTGCCGGATGACGGCGAGCAAACCTGCGCAAGCCGGTGAATGCATCCCCGAGGTCATGATCTTCGATGTATGATGCCGTGGCATCCAGTCGATCGGCTGTGCGGGTGGTGCAGTTGTCGATTGCCGCGGAGCCGTCGCGTCCTGCTCTGCGAACGGAGGAGGCAGCCGAATGGAGTGCACCCCCTGTCCCTGCTCGCGCCGCGTCCAGTTTCTTGCCGGCGGACTGGCTCAACTCCTCGATTGATTCTCTGGCCTGCTGGCCAAGTTCCGCCGCCGTTTCCGTTGCTGTACTTAAAGTCGTCACGCTGTTCCTCCTAAGTCCTAAGATGGCTGGCCTTGTAGCTCGGTCCAACCGGAATGATCGGCACGTTTGCCTCCATTTATGAATCGAGAGGACGGACTGGTGAGGGTCACATGGTGACGCCGTGCCCAAGCGGCGAAAACTGCACCATCGAAGGCATTATTTGCACTTCGCGGTGCGCGCTCGCTCACACCGCCCAGTTTCCGGCCAAATCAGCGAGTTGGCTAAACGCGTGCTCGGTGCTTCGCCAGGAGTGTATACAGATGAAGAAGATCATAGGGCTAACGGTCCTGATCTGCCTCGTTGCTCTTGCGCAGAACCGAGGCGGCGAAGGAGGGTCACGCGGCGGCGGGCGCCCCGCGGCGGTTGGCGGGGGACATATTCCCGCTCATGGTCCTGCTCCTGCGAGGGCTGCCAATCCGGCACGAGATCAGCAGCGGGGTACCGCGACGGAGAACCACGTTGCCGTGGACAGGAAAGGCCATCCGGGCGTTCCGCACGTTGACGCCAAGAACGATAGATGGGTCGGACACGATAGCGGCCCTAACGATCCGCATTATCACCTCGCTCAGCCGTGGGCACACGGACACTTCGGCGGCGGTTTTGGAAGTGCATTCGCGCTGGGGGGCGGAAACCGGGAGCGCTTCTGGTTCGGCAATTTCTTCTGGGACGTCGCTCCGTTCGACTACAACATCGTCGCGGACTGGAACTGGACCGGCGATCAGATCGTGATTTACGAGGACCCCGACCATATTGGCTGGTACCTCGGATACAACCCGCGGTTAGGCACGTACGCTCACATCGAATATCTGGGAGGTTAACGTTCCATCGGCAGCCGCTGTGCAACTCCGTCAGATTCATGGGCGCGCGGAGCAGGCCGTCGTTGCACTCCGCGCCCGGAAACCATATGCTGCGCGTGATCCAGCGCTCAGAGAAGGAGATTCCGTTTGGCATCTGATTTAGACGAGGATTCAACCATCGGCCCAGAACATCAGATCCAGGCGTCTACGACACGTCCCCGGCATAAGGTTTTACGGCTCATCCTGTGGAGTGTGCTGCTGCTAATTCTCGCGCTGACGTTCGTGCTCATCTTACGCCACCACGAAAACGCCAAGAAAGCGGCGGCCCTGGCGGCACGGCCCGCGCCGGGGGTCACAATTACGAGTGCGACAGCTCAAAAAGGTAACATCGGCGTTTACCTTGACGCGATCGGCACGGTCACGCCGGTCTACACCGATTCGATTACCAGCCAGGTGGATGGCCTAGTCGTCGCCGTGCAGTATACGGAGGGTCAGGTGTTAGGTAAGGGTGACCCGCTGGTTGATATCGATTCGCGTCGATACCGCGCTACGCTTTTGCAAGCGCAAGGGGCGCTGGAGCGCGACCAGAATCTGCTCGGCCAAGCACAGATGGACTTGGAGCGGTACCGTGCTGCGTGGGCACGCAACGCCATCGCCAAGCAGATTCTTGATGACCAGGAGAAGCTTGTCCTGCAGGATGAGGGCACAGTAAAGAACGATCAGGGAACGGTGCAATATGACCAGATTCAGGTCGACTACTGCCATATCACAGCTCCCATCGCCGGCCGCGTGGGCTTACGGCTGGTGGATCCGGGCAACGTAGTGCAATCTGCGGCAACCGTAACCCTCGCTGTAATTACGCAGTTGGAGCCCATCACCGTAGTTTTCACCATTCCCGAAGACAGTTTAGGACAGGTGGAAGCTCGCCTAAGCAAGGGCGCCAAGCTCACCGTGGATGTTTTGGACCGCACTGCGCAGAAGAGGATCGCAAGCGGGACACTGTTGACGATCGACAACCAGATTGACACTACGACCGGGACAGTCAAAGGGCGATCGCTGTTCGACAACACCAATGATGCACTTTTCCCGAACCAGTTCGTAAACACGCGACTGCTGGTGAATACGCTGCAGGGGGTGACGCTGATTCCAGCCTCGGCCATCCAACAGAATGGCCAGGCATCGTTCGTGTATGTGATTCAAAACAACTTTGCCCACATGCGGAGCATAAAGCCAGGAGTCACGGACGGCGGTTTGACTCAGGTTGACGGCGTGAATCCCGGAGACGTAGTAGCCAACAGCAGCTTCGATAAGTTGCAGGACAACGTCGCCGTCGTCGTTTCGAACACGCCTGTCCCGGCCACCACGAGCGGGAGCAAAGCTCATTGAGTCCGTCTCGTCCATTTATCTTACGGCCGGTCGCCACCTCTTTGCTGATGGCTGCAATCCTCCTGGTGGGTCTTGTAGGTTATACCCAACTGCCGGTTTCCGCGCTGCCGGAAGTCGATTATCCGACCATTCAGGTACTCACTTTTTATCCCGGAGCAAGCCCCACCGTGATTGCCACGACTGTCACGGCGCCACTGGAGCGCCAATTCGGCGAGCTGCAGGGCTTGAGCCAGATGACGTCCACCAGCTCCGGAGGCACTTCTGTCATCGTCCTGCAATTCGATCTCACCATGGCCATCGATGTCGCCGAGGAAGAGGTACAGGCTGGCATAAGCTCGGCGCAGAGTTTGCTGCCATCCATTCTGCCCGCACCGCCGACCTACAGTAAGACGAATCCAGCCGATGCCCCGGTGCTCACCCTGGCCATTACTTCGACTTCCATGCCGCTATCCCAGGTGGAAGACCTAGTGGACACGCGCTTTGCGCCCAAGATCTCGCAGCTCAATGGGGTGGGCCTTGTAACCATCAGCGGCGGTCAAAAACCCGCCGTACGCATTCAGGCCAACCCAACCGCCCTGTCATCCTATGGCATAAACCTGGAGGACGTCCGAACGGCGCTGGCATCCGCCAGCGTGAATGCCGCCAAGGGGAACTTCGATGGGCCGCGTCAGGATTATCAGATCGACGCCAACGATCAACTGGTCACCAGCGCCGACTATCGGAAAGTTGTAGTCGCCTACCGTAACGGCGCGCCGGTGATGCTCACCGACGTAGCACGCGTCGTGGATGGCGTAGAGAACAATTATCAGGCCGCCTGGATGGATCAAACCCCCGCAGTCATCCTGAATGTGCAGCGCCAGCCCGGGGCCAACACGATCAGCGTGGTCAAAAGCATTCAGGGGCTAATGCCGCAGTTGAAAGCTAACTTGCCTAAGGGCATTCTGGTGACCACGCTAACCGACCTTACAACCGCCATCGAAGCATCGGTTTCCGATGTTGAGTTCGAACTGTTGTTGACAGTCGGGCTGGTTGTTCTAGTTATCTTTCTCTTCTTGCGCAGTCTCTATGCCACGATCATTCCGAGCGTGGCTGTGCCGCTGTCGCTGGTCGGAACCTTCGGGGCTATGTACCTTCTTGGTTATAGCCTGGATAACTTATCGATGATGGCACTGACCATTTCCACCGGATTTGTTGTGGACGATGCCATCGTGATGATCGAGAATATCTCTCGATACATCGAAGCGGGCGATCCACCCATGGAGGCGGCGCTCAAAGGTGCGGAGCAAATCGGCTTCACTATTCTCTCGCTATCCGTGTCACTTATCGCCGTACTAATTCCGTTGCTTTTCATGGGTGATGTGGTTGGACGGCTGTTCCGCGAGTTTGCGGTGACACTTGCCGTTACCATCGTCCTTTCGGCGGTGGTTTCCCTTACGCTCACGCCGATGATGAGCGCGCGCATCTTGCGGCACCGGGCAAAGGAGCAACAGGGGCGCATCTATAGGGCCTCGGAGCGCGCCTTCGACGGGACGATTGCGTTCTATGGCCGGACGCTGAAGTTCGTTCTTCGGTTTCAGACGATTACACTGTTGGTCGCAGTTGCCACGCTGGCTCTTACGGTTTTCCTTTACATAGTCATCCCCAAGGGGTTCTTCCCGGTACAGGACACGGGCGTCATACAGGGCATATCGCAAGCACCGCCGGCGATTGGTTCGAAGGCGATGGCTGAAAAGCAACTGGAGATAACCAAGGCGGTTTTGGATGACCCGGCTGTTGAAAGCGTGTCTTCGTTTATCGGCGCGGATGGTACCAACACGACGCTGAACAGCGGTAGGATGTCGATCAATCTGAAACCGCTGGACCAGCGCAAGATCAGTGCATCTGACCTGATCCGCAGGCTCAATGCCAGAGTGAACCTGGTTCAAGGAATCCAGTTGTTCATGGCGCCAGTGCAAGATATTACCGTGGATGACCGGGTGAGCCGCACCCAATACCAGTACACGCTCGAAGACCCCAATGCCAACGAGTTGAATGACTGGACCAACCGATTCGTCACCCGGCTGAAGCAGTTGCCTGAGCTGGAAGACGTAGCCACCGATCAACAACTGGGCGGGTTGGCGTTGTCTCTGACGATCGACCGGGTCACCGCGTCTCGGCTGGGCATCGCGCCTTCGACCATCGATAACACGCTGTATGACGCCTTCGGTCAGCGGCAAATCAGCACCATGTATACCCAAGTAAACCAGTACCATGTAATTCTCGAGAGTGAGCCGCAGTTTCAGAAGGACCCCAACAAGCTGAACCAGCTTTACATCCAGTCCAATGCTTCCGCGGGCACAAGCGGAACCGGAGCATCGTCCTCTTTTGCGTCTTCCGGATCGTCTTCCGCAGGCTCTAATGCCCTGACGGCTTCGGCACTATACACCCCATCGGCAAATACGCTTGCTCCGCCCGCGAGCGCGCTTTCGGCGGGCGTCTCCACGGCGGTTTCCAGCAAGGGAGCCGGCTCCGCGGGCGCGACCAGCTCGGCCGTGAGCAGCGCCGTTCCGCTGAGCGCGTTCGCACACTTCGAAAACACCACAGAGCCGCTCGCCATTACCCACCAGGGTCAGTTTCCGGCGATCACCGTATCTTTCAATCTCGCATCGAATGCCTCACTGGGCAGCGCTATTACGAGCGTCAATAAAGCGCAAAGAGATATGCACATGCCTCCCAGCTTGCAGGCGGGTTTTCAAGGCACGGCCGCATCGTTTACGAATTCGCTGGCAGGCGTGCCGTTGCTCATTCTTGCCGCGCTGGTCACCGTGTACATCGTGCTGGGTGTTTTGTACGAGAGCTTTATCCACCCGATCACGATTCTATCCACGCTGCCGTCGGCGAGCGTCGGCGCCTTTCTCGCACTGCTTCTCTTTCACCAGGATTTGAGCATGGTGGCGATCATCGGCATCGTGCTGCTGATCGGCATCGTGAAAAAGAACGGCATTATGATGGTGGACTTCGCTCTGGAAGGCGAGCGGAAGCACGGCAAGAACGCGACGGATGCGATTTACGAGGCCTGTCTGCTCCGCTTCCGCCCCATCATGATGACCACCATGGCGGCGCTGCTGGCTGGGCTACCGCTGGCGCTGGGAACGGGTTTCGGTTCCGAATTACGCAAGCCGCTGGGCATCGCGATGGTGGGCGGCTTGCTGCTGAGCCAGATGTTGACACTTTACACTACGCCCGTCATCTATATCTTCTTTGACAATCTGGGGCACCGCTTCGCACGCAAATCGAGCCAGCCGGAAACCGGGGGCGCGGAACTGGCAAACCCCGCATGAACATCTCCGCACCCTTCATTCACCGGCCGGTGGCTACCACGCTGCTCACGGTGGCGATTGCCCTTGCCGGGGCGGTTGCCTTTGAGGTTTTGCCGGTATCGCCCCTGCCGGAGGTCGACTTTCCGACTATTTCGGTCAGTGCGGCTTTACCGGGAGCCAGCGCCGACATTATGGCGTCGTCCGTCGCCACCCCCCTGGAGCGGCAGTTCGGTCATATAGCAGGTGTGACGGAGATGACTTCCGCCAGCAGTCTCGGCGGCACATCCGTCACCATTCAGTTCGACCTCAGCCGCGACATTGATGGCGCGGCGCGCGATGTGGAGGCAGCGATCAATGCGGCGCGAACCTATCTGCCCGCCAACCTTCCCGGCAATCCAACCTACCGGAAGGTCAATCCCTCCGATGCGCCGATCATGATCCTCGGCCTTACCTCCGGTAAATACGGCGCCGCAGCGCTGTACGACGAAGCCTCCACCGTCGTCGAGCAAAAGTTGTCGCAGATTCAGGGCGTAGGGCAGGTCACCGTAGGAGGCGGCGCGCTGCCTTCCGTGCGTGTGGACGCAAATCCCACGCAAATCGCCAGCTACGGACTTAGCCTGGCGAATCTGCAGTCCGTGCTGAGCTTGCAGAACGCCGACTTGGCCAAAGGCCAAATCTCCGATGGCATTGTGACCGCGGACATCCTTGCCAACGACCAGATGTCGCTCGCGGCCGACTACAAACCGCTCGTCGTCGGGTATCACCACGGCGCGGCTATCCGCCTGTCCGATGTCGCCGAAGTGACGGACTCCGTACAGAACATCCGTGCTGCCGGCTATTTGAACGGCAAGCGCTCGATTTCCGTTGTCATATACCGGCAGCCCGGCGCCAACATCATTAAGACGGTCGATGGCATACGCGCGCAGCTTCCGTTTATCCAGGCATCCATTCCGCTCGGCATCGATACCACCATCGTTCTCGATCGGACCACAACTATTCGCGCCTCTGTTAGTGACGTCGAGAGGACGCTGTTGATCTCCATCGGCCTCGTCATCGTGGTGGTCTTTGTCTTCCTGCGCAATGGCCGCGCCACGCTGGTGCCCGCTGTTGCGGTGCCGGTCTCGCTGATCGGCACGCTCGCCGTCATGTATCTGTTCGGATACAGTCTTGATAATCTCTCGCTGATGGCCTTGACCATTTCAACCGGATTCGTCGTGGATGATGCCATCGTGGTGATGGAAAATGTTACGCGCCATCTGGAAAATGGAATGCAGCCCTTGGCCGCCGCGTTGAAGGGCGCGGAAGAAATCGGCTTCACCGTCTTCACCATCAGCATTTCGCTGATTGCCGTTTTTATCCCTCTTCTGCTGATGGGCGGAATCGTGGGCCGTCTCTTCCGCGAGTTTGCCGTCACTCTGTCGACGGCCATTCTTGTGTCCATGATTATCTCCCTGACCACCACGCCGATGATGTGCGCCTACCTGTTAAGGAATGAGCGGACGGAAGAACATGGGCGTATGTTCAGAGCTAGCGAGAAGTTTTTCGACTGGGTACTGTCGTTGTATCGCGCCAGCCTGCGCTGGGTGCTTCGCCATCCGACTCCCACCCTCGTCGTCCTCTTCCTCACTATTGCGCTCAATGGGCTGCTGATCGTCAAGATACCCAAAGGCTTTTTCCCGCAGGAGGACACAGGATCGATCACCGGCGCAGTGCGAGGACCGCAGGATTCCTCCTTTTCGGTGATGAACGACTCCATTCAGCAGATCGGCAGCGTGATCAAGAACGACACGGCCGTTGCGAATGTGATTGCGTTTACCGGCGGCGGCGGGGCCACCAACGCCGGCTCACTCTACGTTGCGCTGAAGCCACTGACGGCACGCAAGAACGTCAGTGCCGCTCAGATCATCAACCGCCTGCGTCCGCAATTGAGCCGGCTCCCGGTGGCTTCCGCTTTCCTCCAGGCCGTTCAGGATCTGCGCATCGGCGGCCGGTCCAGTAATGCGATGTACCAGTACACGCTCCAATCCGACAACGTGCAGGATCTTTCCAAGTGGGGACCGATTCTGCTGAACGCAATGCAGCGGCTTCCCGGTCTCCAGGACGTGAGTTCGGACCAACAGAACGGCGGTCGTGATGAGCTGATGACCTATGATCGCGTCACGGCGGCTAAGATCGGCCTTAGCGTACAGTCGCTGGATTCGGAGTTATACAGCGCATTCGGCCAATCGGAGGTATCCATCATCTACACACAGTTGAATCAGTACTACGTGGTGCTGGAAGTTGCTCCCCAGTATTGGCAAAGCCCGGAGGGGCTGAAAGACATCTACCTTCCGACGTCCGGCGGCGGGAACATTCCGCTGCTCGCGGTGGCCAGGGGCCAATCGAACACAATACCACTCGCCGTCAACCACACGGGCTTATTCCCCTCGGTCACCGTGTCCTTTAATCTCGCGCCGAACTTGTCCTTGAGCGACGCCACATCGGCCATCACCCAGATGCAAAAGCGGCTCGGCACGCCCTCCACAATTCAAGGGTTTTATGCCGGCACACTGCTGGCGTACCAGCAATCCCTGAGCACCGAGCCTGTGCTGATCCTGACAGCTCTCCTGGCAGTGTACATCGTTCTCGGTATTCTGTATGAGAGTCTGGTCCATCCACTGACGATCATTTCCACGCTGCCGTCGGCGAGCGTAGGCGCCATGCTCGCACTGATGCTCTTTAAAGTGGATCTGAACGTAATCTCCATCATCGGCATTGTGCTGCTGATCGGAATCGTAAAAAAGAACGCCATCATGATGATCGATTTCGCTCTTCAGGCAGAACGCCAGGAGGGAAAGAGCACTGCCGACGCGATTTTCGAAGCCTGCATGCTGCGCTTCCGTCCGATCCTGATGACTACGATGGCTGCGCTATTGGGCGCTCTGCCGCTGGCGCTCGGGACAGGTATGGGGTTTGAGCTTCGCCGGCCCCTTGGCATCACGATTGTGGGAGGACTGATCTTGAGTCAGTTGCTCACGTTCTATACAACGCCGGTTCTCTATTTGGCATTCGACCGGCTGCGGCTACGGATGCAGGGCAAGCAGCACGACATCCTTGGCCATGGGGCTGGGCCAGCCCCCAGTGCTGCAGTTTAATGGGGCCATCATGGGGTGCATAGGATTATGACTTCTTGCCATCTAAGAGCCACAGTATGTCTCGCCGTCCCAGCTTGTTTTCTCGCGGGGTGTATGCTCGGCCCAAAATACCACGCTCCGCCTGCGGTAATGCCGCCCGGGGAAACTCCCCCGGCATACAAGGAGCTTACTTCCGTCGACTACAAAAACACCGACGGTTGGAAAGTCGCGCAGCCGAAAGACGATGCGCTTCGCGGCAAATGGTGGGAAATCTTCGAAGATCCTCAGCTGAACATGTTGGAGGAGAAGGTTAGTGTTTCAAGTCAAAGCATCGCAGCCGCGGCGGCAAGCTTCATTGCGGCGCGCGCCCTGGTTAAGGAAGCCCGATCGCAACTGTTCCCAACAGCGACAACCAGCCCGGCCATTACCGTGCAACGCTCGCCCTCCACAAAGTCCAGTGGCAACTCGGGAACAGGGACAGGTTCCCCATCTTCTTCAACGGGCACATTCACCGAGTATACTTTTCCGTTCGATGCCACGTGGCAACCGGACTTGTTCGGTCGTATTCGGAACACCGTCAGATCGGCCGCCTACGGAGCGCAGGCCAGCGCAGCTGACCTCGAGAATACGCGTCTCGTCATCCAAGCCGATCTTGCCGTGGACTACTTTCAACTTTGCGGACAAGATGGGTTAAAGCAGTTGTTGGATTCCACGGTGGTTGCTTATCGACAGTCTCTCGGTCTGACTAAAGCTCTGTACGACACGGGCATCGGCTCCGACGAAGCCGTGGCGCAAGCCGAAACTCAACTCGAAGTCGCGCAGGCGCAGGATACTGCGCTTGGCATCCAACGGGCGCAGTTTGAACACGCCATCGCCGTGTTGACCGGCCAGCCGGCTTCGACGTTTTCGATTCCCACCGAACCACTCAAATCGAGCCCTCCGGCGATTCCCTTCGGTGTTCCTTCGCAGCTTCTGGAGCGGCGCCCCGATATCGCCGCGGCGGAGCGCCTGGTTGCCCAGGCCAATGCACAGATCGGCGTTGCCAGAGCAGCGTACTTTCCTACGGTTACGTTAAGCGCGGCGGCAGGCTTCGCCAGCACCTCGGCCGCGCGTTGGTTCATATGGCCGAGCCGCTTCTTTTCGATTGGCCCGGCGGCTGCGGAAACGATCTTTGACGCGGGGTTGCGCCGGGCCACGGTGGAGCAATTCAGAGCCCAGTACGATCAGACAGTAGCCAACTATAGGCAGACGGTGCTGACGGCTTTTCAGCAAGTTGAGGACAACCTCGCGTCACTGCGGATACTTTCAGTGGAGATCCAGCAACAGGACGCGGGGGTCAAATCGGCTGAAAGAAGCCTGGCGATCGCTAGCGATCTTTATAGATTGGGAATCGACCCATACTTGAATGTGCTTGCTGCGCAAATCTCATTATTGTCCAATCAGGAAACTGAGGTCAGTCTGCGGATTCAGCAGATGACGGCCAGCGGGGGATTGATCGAGGCGCTCGGCGGAAGTTGGAACGCCGCCCAGCTTCCATCGCCTGCACAATTGACCGGTAAAGCACCATGAAATATTGGGCACGTACTTCTCAAGAGTCAGCACTGGCAAGTCACGTGCAATGAGAATCGCATGAGGAAGTCAGCCGATAAAGCAAGCCGAACGTACGCCACCGTTTCGACTGGAGAGAAGAGGCGACCGGCGGATTCGGGCGGCCAATCCGGGGACACTCAAGGGTTGCCAGATGTCGCGGAGGCCGCCTCAGAGAGCGTTGAAGAACTGATCGAGGAGGGGCAAGCCTTCGAAGCCGAAGCGATAAGCGGAGTGCAAGATGCACCCGACCCAGACGTGGCTGAAGTCCACACCAAGCAAGTCCCCGAGGATGATGTGCCCACCGAATACCTAGGGAACGATTAGACCGCGGGTGGCTTCGTCGCACCATTGCGAGAGCGAATCCCCACGCAGTCAGCCCTCCGCACCTTCGCAACAGCTTCAGCTGCCTCTAGCGTGAACCGGGTGTATGAGCCAGAGCTGAATGCGGCCACCGGCGTGATGCACTGCCTCGGTGACGCTTCTGGCTGGCGGAACAGTTGGCGAATATCAGGTCGCCGGACATCAAGGTTGGGATTTGTGGAACACGTAGAGGAATACCGCCATGCTCAGACTTGCCAGTAAGTGAATTCCCGACGTGAGCAGCGTTATCGCTGCAACCGCACCGTTCACAAAACTCACTAGGTCACGGATGAAGCCCGCTGCCAGCAGAACCGCCAGCAGAATCATCCCGATCAGTGCGAAGAGGGCCGCGTTCTTGAGTCTCATGCTTGCAGTATACGTCTACTGCTTTGCCATGGCATTGTACCGGTAGTGTATGCTTTCCAAGGTGAGGAGAATGGAGCGGCTGACTCGTGCGGCGGCGGTGATTGGTGGGCTACTGGTGTTTGGGGCGATGGCCTATCCGCTGGTGCGCGGCGACGCGGTCGAGTTCGACCTGCCAGTGCGGGCGGCGATCCACGGTTGGGCGTCTCCAACGCTGACGGCGGCCATGCGGCTGATTACGATGCTGGGCTCGGAGTATTTCCTGATGCCGCTGGCGGTGATTCTGGTGTGGCACTGGGAGAAGCGCGGTGAGCGCAAGGCGGCTTACCTGCTGCTGAGCGGGAGCCTTAGCGCGGAAGCGATGACGCAGTTGCTCAAGGCGCTGATCCGCAGGCCGCGGCCGGAAGTTTTCTTCGGGCTTGTGCCTACGGAGACGTATAGCTTCCCGAGCGGGCACGCGTTTGTGCCGGTGGTGTATTTTGGTATCCTGGCCGGCGTCCTGGCGGCGGGCGCGAGGTGGCGCGCAGCGGTGGTGGTGATGGCGGCGTTCCTCGGACTCTCACGCGTGTATCTGGGCTACCACTATCCGAGCGACGTGGTGGCGGGCTGGGCGCTGGCGGTGGTGTGGCTAACGCTGTGGGCTACTATCGCAGATCGCCGCACGTCTTCCCCTAGTTGATGTTCTGGACCCGGTTCGCTGAAAGTTAACCGGCGGAATCTGCGCTCCCGCGCGCACCTGCAAGGGCAAAAGCAGGTGGTCCGGTCTGTCCGCCACCCTTACGGCCGATATCACTGCGGTCCCGCCGTCCCTCTCATGCGTCTTGGGGTCCGGAGTCGAGGAACAACGGGAAGTCGAGCGCTGTCGGCTTCCACAGCAGCAGATGCCTTATGTAAGAGCAGAACTGTCGTGAGTGGCCGGCGTAGCTCTAGCGGAAAGCGCCCAGCAGGTACGCTACCAGGAGAAGCGCTAGTATAGTGCCAAGCCCTGTGCCCATACCCCCAGCGTAGCCCCAGCGGTTTCGGCCATAGTACCCGCCTCCGGCGCCTAAAATCAATAGCACAATGATAAGTAATATCAACATCGTAGGTCTCCTTTTCTAAAGATGAGGCTCGCGGCCCATAGGCCGGAGGTCATGCCGTCCTGTGCGTTACGAACACTTCAACGCCACCACTGACCGCCTCCACAAGCAAGACAACGTGCACTGTCAAAAACCGGCGCATTCACTTTCTGCGAACACTTTCTCAATCTGGCCGGTTTGTTTTGAACGGCTCCCGGCGATCCTCTCGGCTGCCAGTCCACTGAACACAACTTCTGTTGCAATCCGACAACCCAATCCGCATCAGGGCTCGCGGCCTTCACCACGATCGCGTCGGCGGGAACGTCGGCGGCATCTTCGTCGGGAGATGAACGCGCTCGGACAGGAGAGCCGCCAGTCACAAAGCGATTGAGAGTCTCGGGATCATTGGTCGCCGGGGTTAGCCGAAACTAAAAGGAAGCCGAGATGCAAAGGTTGCACGTGAAATGCGACATTTGCCGGCAGTTGATCGGCGGAGCCAGGTCTGCGATCTCTTACGCAGGTTGCAAGTGAAGCCAGCCTGGTTGGAACGGCGCGTGCTGTGGATTTGACGGTGACATAGATCCAGGGCTAATGAAGAGAGGATATCTATGAAAACACATCGGCGGTTGGCTGTTACTGCCGCATTCCCCGTCCATTTTCCCTGTCTTGTCCGAGCGGTACCGGTGCACAATCAAGAGGCGGCGGGCGAAACATCCTGTGCCACGAAGCCCGTATCAGCACACTGCGTTGGCTTGGGCTGTCCGGCTGGAGACTGACTATGCCTTGCTTCTTTCTGCTCATTTTCCTGATGTTTCCGCGAGTCGTGCTCGTGTTGATGTGGATCTCCTCGACCTACCTGCAGCGAGCATTCCACGGTGGTCTGCTGCTGCCGGTATTCGGGTTCATTTTCCTGCCGCTGACCACGATCGTGTACGCATGGGAACTCAACTCCGGCATGCCGACGGCGGGAATCAATCTTTTGTGGCTGTTGATCGCGGTGGTCATTGACCTGGGCGGGTTGGGCGGCGGTGCACATCGCCAATACCGGCGCTGAGTCGGCGACCGCCGAGGCCAGACGTATCCGTGAATCCGTGGGTACTCAGGTACAGCCGCGACAGGTGGAACGGCGAACCGGGAGTCGTGTCATGCTGCTGCCGGATTTGGTTAACAACGTGTGGAAGCGTGCCTGGGCACACGACGTGCTCGGAAGAGCTGCCCAATTGGCGTACTTCTTCCTGCTCTCTCTGTTTCCTTTCCTCCTATTCCTTACCGCTCTGATGGGCACCCTCGTCCAGTCCAGCGCGGCCCTGCGAACGCGGCTGCTGGACTACTTCGGCGCCCTTGCTCCTCCGGAGACCCACAGTCTTTTGCGCAAGACAGTGGACCAGATCAGCGCTTCGAGCGGGGGCGGCAAGGTTGCACTCGGCTTCTTGACTGGGATCTGGATTGCGTCCTTCGGCACCGGCGTCATTCAGGAGGGCCTTCGGCTGGCTTATGGCGTCAGGGAAACCCGGCCGTGGTGGAAGACGATGCTCGGCACTTTGCTTCTCACAATCGCCCTCGCCCTACTGGGAGCCTGCACTCTTGGCGTTCTGCTTTACAGCGGAGTAATCGGCCAGCTTCTGGCGGCGAGTTCCGGCCTGAATACGGAGCTCCATGTCGCTTGGCGGGTGCTGCAATGGCCACTTCTGCTAATCCTTGCGTTTGCATTTTCCGTTCTCACCTACCGCTTTGCCTCGAGTCTGTATGCGCTGCACTGGAACAGAGTTGTGCCCGGTTCGGTTGTCGCCGTCGTCTTGTGGCTGTCCGCGTCGTTCGGGTTGCGCCTGTACCTGTTCCTGGTTCCTTCTTACAGCAAGGTCTATGGATCGCTGGGCGCGGTGGTCGCATTGTTGCTGTGGCTGTACTTGACTGGCGCCGCAATTCTGGTCGGTGGCGAGGTAAACGCGGAATGCGAATGCGTGGCAGCTGCCAAGAAGGGCGCTGCCTCATCCGTGTCCTGAAACATCGCAATAGCGCTTGCTAAATACAGGCAACTATTACGCCAAGCATCCATCGTCCCAGACATTCCCGCCTCTCCAAATGGGTGAGCACTTTTGAACAGACGCCACGACGTTAAGTTGCTATCTTTGAGGTCACCACCCGGGCACAGGGCGAACGGAATGGACTAGAGCCAATGGGTCAGTCCGTGTCCGGTTGCGTTGTGCCTGATCCGCCATGGGCGTGACGGCCCTACTCCTCTGAGCAGGGATCGGAGGCACGCCCATTGGCTCGATAAGTGGGATTGAATTTATGGATTTGGCCAGAATCCTTTTGGGGCTTCGCTCGGAGGTGGACCACATCCAACAGGCTATTCTCTCTAGGGGAGCGGATGTTGGTTCGTAATGCGGCAGGCCTGCCGTGTGCAGATGAGGAGGCCGCCTCTATGCCAACAACCAAGGGTACCTACCCGGCTGTACCCTGGACGCACAAGTTGAATTCCGAAGAAAAGCAAGCGCGCGAATACTCGAACTTGCTTCAGGAATTCAAGTATGCCGTGCAGAGACAAGATGAGATGATGATGAAGTACTGCACGTGTGAATTGAAGCGAATGTTCCGAGACAGAGGGCCATAAACGCGCCTTGCGCGGTTTGCCGCCAAGGACCTTTGGCATTCAGAAGCCGCGCTTGAGATCTGTCGCCCTCGGGCTATCTCCAGCGCGGCCTCGCCGTACGTTTCCTGCGTCTTCGGGAGCCGGAGTCTCTTCACAAAACTCTATTTCGGCCTCACGTCGGACTCGCTGCTCCGTCAAGAACAATCGTGGCCGAAGCTATCCTACTTTACTTCAATCTTGAGTACGGCGTCCGAATGTTCGTGACGCCAGTTCCAGTAATTCTGTTGATCTTCCTCTTTCAGCTTCGAGAAATCGCTGTATTTGCGATGGTTCTGTTTTGCATAGAGACGATACGCCTTATCTTCTTGACCATTCCATTGATGATCGTCGTTGTGTTGTTTGTCGTGATACGTGCTGGCGGCCTTCTGGTCTTCGGCTCGCAACACTCTCGGCGCCACTGCTATTGAGGCCATAAGGGCGGCACTCAGCAGGGTGGTACTCCAGAAACGGTACATGGTTGTATGTTCTCCTGCACGAGGATGTAGCAATTGTCGGGCCAGCCTTCGGTGCACAGGGTGCGAATGCAATTCAATTAGTATGAAGGTGATCGTATCCGCCGAAGCTCCGTTCCTCAAGTGAGATGAAAGTGCATTCACGCGCGTCAGATGCCGCCGCTGGAAGACCCAGTGAGCGGTTCGGCCGTCGGCAGCGCCGCCGCCCGGCTTTTGACCATCAGCCACCACCTATATGGAAAGGGAACATGCAAGTCTTGCCAATGAACAGGTAAGACCTGCGCGCGACTGCTTTTCCGGCGGCCAATTCGAAACTCATCAGCGCGGGGAACACGCGGCAGTGGCCAGCGTAATTCGGTTTGGTGCATGACCTGCAGCCATGTAAGGAGTGAGCATGAAATGTCAGGGTGAGCCGATATCAGCGAAGGCACTTTTCCGATGAGCATCGCGAGACCACCCCCACGCCGGGGTCTGTTGATCTCAATTCGAATCCGGTTCAAACGTCTGCGGGAGCGCGCCGGGGCAGCGGTTCGGAGACTACGCAGGAGCCGCCTGGGTCGAGTTTGGAAGAAAAGCCTCGGTCACCTGCTCATTGGCACGGCTGCTGTTACTGCCGTTCTCGCGGCCGCCGTTCTCTATCACGTGTATTTTGATCGGAACAATTTGCCTGATCTGGGAGGATTCATCCGGTTTGAGTTCCCAACCGCTGGAGGCATTTATGACACCAACGGCCAGCTACTCAAGGAAATGGCATCAGAATCCCGCCAGATCACCCGCTATGACGAAATCCCCGGCATTGTTCGTGACGCGATCCTCGCCGCAGAAGACAAGAACTTCTTCTCGCACTCCGGAGTCGATTACACCGGGTTTGCTCGCATGGTGCGCAAAGTCAGGTTGGGCAGTCTAATCGGCCGTCTGGCGCGGTTGGGAGGTCGGGACTCGGCTGATAATTCTGCGGTCTTCCCACAAGGCGGGTCGACCATCACCCAACAACTCGTGCGCGGTTATTTTCTCAAGACCATGACGGCTCAAGAAAACAGCGACCAACTTCGGCATGGTCAACTCATGGCTCGATTGTTATCGGGCGTGATCGGTGCGCGCACCGTCAACATGCTGGCTCGGAAGATGGAGGAGATCCGCCTTTCGTTGTGGGTCGAAGAACAGATGCAAAAACACTTCGGCTCCAAGCGCCGTGCGAAGGAGGAGATTCTGGCCCGTTACGCGAGCCTGATTTACATGGGGAACGGCCAGTACGGGTTTGCAAAGGGGGCGGAATATTACTTTGGCCGGCCTCTCACCACGTTCACCCTGGAAGACGCGGACAAGGCCGCGCTGTTGGCAGGCGTGGCAAAGTCAGCGCGCTACTACGCACCCAACGCCAGCGAAACCGGCAGAGTCTTGCAGCGCAGAAACCAAACCCTGTCGCTCATGGCCGCAAGGGGCTTCATTTCCTTCGACGAGGCGCAAAGAGCCAAACAGCGCCCGATTGACGTTGTGGCGCAACACAAGGCCAAGATCATCGAGGCATCGGCAGTCGTCGACAATATCCTTGACGAACTTACAAGCCGCCAATCCGAACTGAGCGTGAAGGACCTGCGGCAGGGACGAATCCAGGTCTACTCGACGGTGGACGCCGGAGTGCAGCAAATTGCTAACCAGGCATTGGAGGGCGGTCTTTCGCTGTACGAGAACCGCCATGCCGGCGCCCGTGGCCTGGTCCAGGGCGCGGTGGTGGTGCTCAGGAACCGCGATGCCGACATCCTCGCCGAGACAGGCGGCCGGCAGTTCTATAAAGACCGCTCCAGCGCATATAGCGATCTTAACCGCGTCACGAAATCTCTGCGCCAACCTGGCTCCGCCATGAAACCGATTGTCTATCTTGCCGCTTTTCGCGGAGGAACCTTCAATCTCGCTACCTCGGTGCCCGACGAACCCATCAGCGTCGCGAATGGCCGGGAGCAAGACGTGAAATGGATTTCGAACTATGACGGTCAATTCGAGGGCATGATCCCTGTCCGAATGGCGCTGGCTGAATCCAGAAACGCCGCGGCAATCTGGATTACAGGACAGATCGGAGTCTCCAGCGTCCTCGATACGGCGCGCGGTCTTGGGATACGGACACCGTTGCGCCCTTATGCCACGACAGCCTTGGGGGCGTCCGAAGTGACTTTATTAGAGCTGGCCAATGCATACCGCACGATCGCGTCTGGCATTCTGACCCAGCCGCATGTAATCCGCAAGATCGTACGCAATTCGAGCGAGGTGATGGCCGATGGTGGACAGGAGTCATCTCCGGTCGCTGTCGATAGTGACGCGCTCTCGCTCATTCAAGAGGGCCTGCGCAGCGTAGTGCGCATACCGACCGGCACGGCTCATGCACTTGACTCCCCCGGGTTCCCGATCGCCGTGATGGGAAAAACGGGAACCACAAATCGGTTCAAAGACGCACTTTTCGTGGGGTCCACTTACGGCCCCGAGGGAATCACCGTCGCTGTCCGTATAGGCTTTGACGACGCCCGTTCACTCGGACCCGATGAAACGGGAGCCAGGGTCGCACTTCCGGTATTCCGAGAAGTAATGCTCAAGGTGTATGGCGAGAAACTCGTGGGGCGTGCACCTGGCTTTCCCGCTGAAATGGAACAGCATATTGACGAATTCCTAAAAGACAGCGTGATGGGCGAAGGCGTGATCCCGGCGGTGATCGAGTCAACGCCAGTGCTACAGCGATCCCCGACTGGCATTAACAGAAGCCGCGTAAACATCGACGGCGTATCGAGAAGCGTGGCGACGGTTCTGCAGTTTGGAGGATATTGAACGCGATCCTGAGTCGCGTGGGTCCGCCGATTTACTGGGATGTACTTCGAAACCTCTGGTGCTACAAGTACGCCGTAATGGCGGAGGGTTGAGCATCCGATGCTGACCGCTTTTTCCGGTTGAAGGATCGCACGACGCGAATGTGCCGGCGGCTGCGAGTTTCCCAACTGCGGGCGGCGTACCTGCGGATGAAGGCGCAGATGCCGTCGATCAAAGTACCGTCCGCGCCTTGGCCTGTTGTGGGAGCAGGTCGCGCTATTCCGGGCGAGCCAACAACTGTGCGATTCGCGGCGGGATTTGGCGAGGTTCTGGGTCCGCATGCGCTGGCGGCTGAGGCACGCGCGGATTCAGGGCCTACTGCGGCTGGATCAGATCGCAGTGAATGGGTACCGAGAACTGCGGCTAGCGTCGGGCTTTCTCGTCGCGCTGGTGACGCAGGCTGATTAACTGGCAACAGAAGAAGATCGCCGATCGCCCCCTATTTCGCCCGTTTCACCACGTCGACAAGGAACGGATATGGATCAACGGCCTTGCCCTTCCACCACAGTTTTTCTGGCCACAATTCGGTGATCGCAAAATGCAGGTGCGGCGCGCGCGCATCCGCATTTCCGGTCGATCCCACAAAACCGATGACGTCCCCACGCTCGACCCGCATTCCTTCACGCAGTCCTTTCGCGTACCCGTCCAAGTGCGCGTAGTAATAGCAGTACGCTTCCATTTCGTCGAACTCGTATATCGTGTCGCCGCCCGGTTTGCTCAGGAACAGTTTGCGGATCGTTCCGCTCACCACCGCACGCACAGGTGTCCCTCGCGGCTCCATGATGTCGATCGCCTCATGCTTATGTCCGTCGTGAACTTCTTCGAATGTATCTCGCAGATCCGCGAGGGTAAGTCCGCGGATGGGCGGAGTCATCTCGAGAATGGAAGGAGTTGCCCCAAAGGCGGCTGAGATTGACCATAGCCCGGCGATGCAAACCCAGAGTTTCAACGCTACTCCTCCAGGTCGACCGGTGTGCCCCGTCGAACCATGCGCGACAGCTCATCCACATCCCAGTTCGTCAGCCGGATACACCCGTCCGACACGCCATGGCCGATATCACCCGGATCCGGTGTTCCATGGATTCCATAGTCCACTTTTGAGAGGCCGATCCATGCAACGCCGACGGGATTGTTCGGACCCGGCGCGAGTTCCGCTGTCGCGAGCTTCTGGTCCACATTCCAGAGGAGCTTCGGATCCCACTTGAACCACGGATAGTGCACAATGCCGACGACGGTCCAATGACCGATCGGCAGAGGATCGTGCGAGTCCCCAATCGTGGACGGGTACTGCGCCAGTTCCTTGCCGCCAGCCCCGTATGCGATGACTGTGCGTTTTGACTTCGACACAACCACGCGCAGCGCCAGGGGCTGAGCGGTGCGCCGCACATTCGGTACGGTGACTCGCTCTCCCACTGTGTCCAGTTTCTTGCCTGTATTCAACTCGGCCAGCAGCTTCGGCGAGATATGGAACTTCTCGGCCAGTCCTTCTTCCGGCGTTTCGAAGCCAAGCCACTTCAACTTCGCCTTTTCCTGGACCTCGGCCGGTAGCGGCAGAAACGGGCCTTTCTCATCCGCTTGGGTTATCCTGTAGGTCAACAGAAGCGGGCCGGCGTCGCTATCGAGCAGGCGCCACATCTCGGCATCAATGAGTCCGGTCGGCTTCAGACCGTGGTTTTCCTGATATCCCTTGACCGCAACCCCGAAATCGTCGCCGTAGACGCCATCAATTTGGCCCGGCGAGAACCTGGCGCGGTCCAGGAGAATCTGCGCACGCGTTACGATTGGCCCCGCCGATCCCGGGCCCACCGTGCCAGTTTTCGTTGAGTCCTCTATTTCGCTCGCCGCAAGACTTCGGGGGGCCGGAGCACCGCCGCGCGCTTTCGGTGATCCGGCTGCACCCGTGCCGGCCAAAGCCAGAATTGAAGTAGTCGCCATCAGCAGATAAGCTAGCCGCATACCGAATGGTCGGCACTTTGCGGGCCGTTTCCAGGCCATTGCTGCTTTCGCCCCGCGGCCGCCCTTTTAACCTCTAAAACATGAAAACTGCGGCGAATATTATGGTTGCAACTGCGGCGGCGACAGCACTTCTTGCCTGGTGAACAGCAGGACTTGCACATGACAGTTGCCGGAGCCTGTGTGGATCTACTTTGTGCCCCACACATTTAGCTTTGGCCTTCAACCTGCACCGCACTGCAATGAAGGACGAATACGATGACGACCATATTGATTGTTCTTTTGGTGTTGTTTGTGCTCGGTGGTGGCGGCTGGGGATACTCCCGTTGGCGCTAGCAGAGCTCCCGGTGTAGAGTTGGCCTCGTCGGAGAAGCGAAGCCAGAAGTCGGGTGGGCCTGAGCCGATGTGGCTTAACGAGGCTCCGTTAAAGAGCATAGCAGTGCGGGACATAAGTGGAGACCGACCATGAGTATATCGGAAATAAGCACAACAGAATGGATACTGATCATTGCTTTCGCAGTGATTGTGGCTGTAGGCGTCGCCGCGTTCTTGTCGCATCGAAAACGGCGGACTGAAAGACTGCGCACTCAGTTCGGTGGCGCTGAATATGCCCGTACCGTGGAGAAAGACGGCAGCCGGCGGCATGCCGAAGCTGGGCTCGAAGAGCGCACACAACGAGTCGAGAGGCTACACGTCCGGCCGCTCGCGGCGGGCGATCGTGCGCGCTTCCTAGCGTCCTGGCGCGAAGTCCAGGCACACTTCGTCGATGGCCCCGCCGGCGCGGTTACAGCCGCGGACCAACTGCTGGCTGATGTGATGTCCACGCGGGGCTATCCGCTAAGCGGGTTTGAGCAGCAAGCGGCAGATATTTCCGTGGATCATCCGCTGGTTTTGAAAAACTACCGAACGGCTCACGAAATCGCGCTCCGGCAGACACGAGGGGAGGCCAGTACGGAAGAATTGCGTCAGGCGATGGTCCATTACCGGACGCTTTTCGAGGAACTGGTCAACGAACCGGCAATGCCCCTGGCGAAGGCTGCATCATGACGTTCGAGAATGGATGCATCAAAAGGAGAGAAACGAAAATGAAGACACTCAAACCATGCTTGTCCCTGATGGCCCTGGTGGTCACCGGTACTCTGATCGGGTGCTCGGCGACGTCCAACAAGACAGCCGACGTTTCTGCCAGCATTCGCGCATCGCTCGATAAGGCTGGCTACAAAGATGTCTCGGTAAGTCAGGATCGTGACAAGGGTGTCGTGACCCTGGGTGGACACGTAGCAGCAATCGGCGACAAGTCACAAGCCGAATCCATTGCAAGTTCAATCGCCAGCGCCCAAGTTGTGTCGAACGAGATTGCTGTGATTCCTCCCGGTTCCGCGAGTGATGCTAAAAACGTGAACTCAGACCTGGATAAGGGTATCGAAAATAACCTGGATGCGGCTCTTATCACAGAAAAGCTGCATGATAGCGTTAGATATGCCGTCAAGAATGGGGTTGTCACACTGACTGGTGACGTCGACTCTCAATCAACGCGAACCCGGGTCCAGAATGCCGCAGCCGTAGTTCCGAATGTGCAGCAAGTGGTGAACGAGCTGCAGGTTAAATCGCAATTGGCCACCTCGTCGAACTAAGAGCGGCTCAGCTGAAAGCGGCCGCAGCGTAAAAACTGAAACGCGGGTTATCCAGGGATGGCGGCTGTTGGCCGGATTAGAAGCCCGGCAGCGAAACCGGCACTGCGCGGGTACACTTGTTCTAGCCCGCGCACTTCCGGCTTGCGCGCGGTCCCGACGACGCCGGCGTGACTCGATCCCGGGCCCGTCGCAGATACGTCAGCAGGAGATATCCCAAAACGATAGCCGCGAGCAGCGCTGCAACTGCCCAAGTCAGGTCACCCAGAACTCCGTATAAGGACATCACGCGATCACTGAAGAACCACCCCAGCGAGATAAAGACGGCCGCCCCAGTCATTTCACCCAAGATGTCCCACAAGACGAATCGGTGCCATGGGTAGCCCGCCGTGCCGCTGGCCAGGTTGATCCAGGGTCCCAGGGGACTGAGCAGCCAGCGGGTGACAAAGATTGCGGAGCCGCCCCAGGCTTTCACTTTGGCTTCCATGACCTGCAGGCTAACGCGCTTTCCGAACAGGCCGGTGAGCTTTGTTACCGCAGCCGGCCCTCCCCATCGGCCGATGGCGTAGCCGGCCTGATCGCCGAGGATGGAACCGGCGCCGGCCGCGCCAATGGCCCACCAAATGTTCATGGCGCCTTGCGAGATCATCGAGCCCGTGACAATCAGAAGGAGCGTGATAGGCAGCGGCACTCCCATCGCCGCAATGGCGACGATTCCGAAAAGGGCCGGTGCGCCGTACTGTGAAACCGCCGCGAGAAGCTGATCGTTCATCGCGGTGGGCCGCCCGGTGGTTTTGCCGCGGCGTCGATGGCGCGTTGCAGCTCGGCTATCAGCTCAGGAACGGGGCGGTTCAGCTCATGAGCGAGGTGGCGAACGGATCGCCGATCATGCGGCTCCTGCGGACGAACTCCAATGGCTTGGAACAATACAGAAGCGGGAACGTGGTGGGTATGGGCGACAAATGGAACCGACATCCATTCCCGGATGGGCTCATTTGCCGTGTGGATCTGCCGCACCCGCCGCCCGGCCCTGGAGCCGAAGATGATAGTGCCCGCCATCGCCAGCACGAAGGCGAGCCCAACAGCCAGGGTGCGCTGCCATGTTTTCCCCACAATTCAATATAGCGAAGGCCCGGCAAGACTCGTCGCCATTTCGGGCGGCCTTTGATCTGAAACGGAGAGGGCGGGTTTTGGGGCACCACTCGGTCCCGCTACGCCCGGGCAGTAAGCCTGGTGCAGAATCCGCCCATAACGAGTGCAATCGTTGCTCCGCCACGCCAGTCGTCAAATCCACATTCCACCACAATCATCGCCAGATCCCTTTGCGTCGCCGTTGTCACCCGAACGGTAGCGCGCGTGCTCTAATATTCCCAACGCTACATGGCGATTCCGTTGAAAACGGAAGTCGCTGGAGTACAATTATGAAGATCTACTCGACTGCTGCAATCACCGGCGCCGTTTTGACGACGCTTCTTTTCGTGTCCTCCGCCTTCGCGCACGACCACAACTTCCTGAACGGTACCTGGACGCTGGTGCCCGCCAAGAGCGATTTCGCCGGCCAGCCCGTCGTTCAAACCGGCACCGTGACGATCAACGAGCGGCAGGGAATCATCACCGTCTCTCGCAATTTCGCGTATGAAGGTGCCACCGAGACCTTCTTTTACCGCGACATCACCGACGCCGACGACAACGCCACGATTCATACGGGCAAAGACCTAAAGAGCAAGACCAGTTGGGATCACGACGTCCTGAAAGTGACGACCACGCAATATGGTGCGATTACTCTCGAACGCTACACCCTTACCCCGGATGGCACCATGATGGTCAGCGTCGTAAGACCGGACCACAAGCCGATCACCCTCGTCTTCCAACGCAAATAGAACAATTGCCTGCAGGTGAGGCTAGTCGCACTCCATCACAACAAGAAGGCACTCTAGTTCTCGACGGAGATAGCTTCCTCACCGGCGTAGCGGTGATTGGTCACGCCACTGGAACTGTCGAAGGTATCCAGAGTCGCCGCTGGTGTGCAAGCTACCCCCGATCCAGCGGTTCGCGTGACGGTCACCACGCCGCGGATCAAAATGCGGACGGCGGTTCCTCCGCCGCTGGCGAATGGAAGGCTTGCCGATGCGATTTGCCCAGTCGCCAGGGTAAAAGTCGCCGCGGTCCCGATTGCAGTTCCGGCTGCATTGAAAAACGCAATGCTTCCGGTGCAGGACGCCGCCGGCCCGCTAGATGACGCGTTAGCTAGATTTACGACTGCGATCTGGGCCGTTTCGGTGCTCCCCAATCCGACCAGGAACGTCCGCATTACTGTGGCTCCGCTCTGCGCCATGGCGACCGCCATGCTGCACGCAACGGTGGTTGCGGCTACGAATCGTCTGAACAACATATAATCCCTCTTCTGTCGTGGCCGGCAAGAGCGGCTGACCACCCGATCTCCGCAGGTGCTTCTGTTACCGCTTGGTCGCGCGTTTCTACTCCAGGATCACCTGCTGCCGGGATTTGTCGGGATTGAAACGCGTCATCTGTCGGGCTTGCACGGCCGGTCCGGCTCCCACATGTTTTTCATGATTGATGATAAAGGTCCGGACTCCGGACACGCCATACTCCGCGGGCCAGCCGACCAGAGCGAAACCGCCAATCATCCTACCCGTTCACCACATAGTCGAAGGCGCCTCCGGCCGCGTCCGGCCCCTGCGCGTCACCGGGCCCGTCCCTCGGCCATCACTTGTCGTGAATCTCTGCGCGAGCCCGCAATTCCTGCGCGGCATGTAACCAGTCTTCGTCCGCTGATCCCTCTGGACAGCCTCTGGCTTCCCATAGCGCATGGGCCAACACTGCAATGTCCTCGTGCCCAAAGATCGCGATGCCGTGTCCATTCACAGCGTTCCGGTGCATCTGCCCGGTATGCTCGTAAGCCTGTTGAGAATATTCGAGAGCCCGCCTGGACAGCTCTTCTCCGGTTTGATGGTCCTGTTTCTCATGGGCTTCCGCTGCACTGCGATGTGCGTGCGCGGCGCCATCGTGCAATTCGGCGGCCCGTTGGTGGTTCTCGTAATGGGATCCGTTGTTGTAACGCGTGGACATTTTAGAGTCTTTCTATCTCGCCGGATTTATTGCGGGTTTCCTGCGCGCGTCTGTAAGCGTGATTCGAGTACTCCAGCGCCCGCTCCGCATGACAGACTGCCGTTGTGAAATCCCCTTTTTCGTTATGCTCGGCCGCCGTGCGGTGAGACTGAGCAGCAAGTTCGTGCTGCTCGGCGGCTTTTCGGTGCGCCTCGTGCATGGTGTTCCCTCCTGGGGAAGCGCGGGCTACTCTCAGCTCACGTGCACGAGACGGGCCAGTTTCCTCTGGATCGCATATTTCCCTCGAATGGCTTCGGATTGCCGCAGCGACGAGCGCGTAATCGGGCGGCTGGTCTCCGCCGGATCGTCGAGGGCGAACCGGCGGAGCGCGTGGTCTCCGGATGCGGACTTTGCACTCGCAATGGCAGAATCTGCACCAATTCCGCCGTCTTTATCAAGCGCGTTGAACCCTGTGAGCAGCGCGGTGGGAAGAGTATTCCGAACAGGAACCGGGTTGGTGCTGGACGTGCACTGCTAGTGGGCGCAAACGCCAAAGGAGATAAGAATGTCGGAACTGAACGCAGTAGTAGCTGTTTATGGAACACACACCGAAGCTGAAGGAGCTGTCAAGGAGTTGCAGCGGGCGGGAGTCGACATGCGCTCGTTGTCCATCGTTGGAAAGGACTCCCACACCGATGAGCACGTGGTAGGTTACTACAACACCGGCGACCGGATGAAGTATTGGGGCAAGACTGGCGCTTTTTGGGGCGGCTTCTGGGGATTGCTGTTCGGATCGGCCTTCTTTGCGATTCCGGGCATCGGTCCCGTGCTCGTAGCTGGCCCCGTGGTGGCGTGGATCGTGGGAGCGCTGGAAGGCGCCGTGGCAGTTGGGGGTCTGAGCGCCATAGGTGCGGGTCTCTATGGCATGGGCATTCCGAAGGACAGTGTCATTAAGTACGAACTGGCGCTGAAAACCGACAAATTCCTGCTCTTGGTGCACGGCACAGCTGCAGAAGTCGAAAGAGCGAAGGATGTGATCGAAAGCACACGGCCAGTCAATGTGACACTGCACTCCGCCGAAATGGCGGGAGCCGCCGTTAGATAGCGCACCGAACTGATCAAGACATCCCGGCAGCGTCACCCGAAACTGCCGGGCCGCGGTTCGCATCACTCACTTGGACCGAGATTCATCATGGCGCGATGGGTGTGCCGCATTCTCGAAGCCGACGTGATGAATGAAAGGGAACGAACCATGAAAAGCAGCACACTCACGCCAGAACTGCTCCACAAGATCGACGCCTACTGGCGAGCCGCCAACTATCTGTCGGTCGGGCAGATTTATCTCTACGACAATCCGCTGCTGAAGCGGCCGCTGACCCTCGCGGATGTGAAGCACATGCTGCTCGGCCACTGGGGGACCACCCCCGGGCAGAACTTCATTTACGTGCACTTGAACCGGGTCATCAAGAAATACGACCTCGACATGATTTACGTCTCCGGCCCCGGACACGGTGGCCCGGCGGTCGTGGGCAACACATATCTCGAGGGCACGTACAGCGAGATCTATCCGAACATCAGTCAGGACGAGGCCGGCCTTCGGAAGCTCTTTCTTCAGTTTTCATTTCCGGGCGGAATTCCCAGCCATGCATCGCCGGAATGCCCGGGTTCGATCCATGAGGGCGGCGAATTGGGCTACTCGCTCAGCCACTCTTTCGGCGCCGTGTTCGACAATCCCGATCTCGTCGTCGCCTGCGTGGTCGGCGATGGCGAGGCGGAAACTGGACCGCTAGCGACGGCGTGGCATTCCAACAAGTTTCTGGACCCAGCCACCGACGGCGCGGTGCTGCCGATCCTGCACCTCAACGGCTATAAGATCTCCAACCCAACCGTGCTGGCGCGCATCACGCACGAGGAGTTGGATCAGTTGCTCCGCGGCTACGGGTGGACGCCTTACTTCGTCGAAGGTCACGAACACGGGTTGATGCATGAAGCAATGGCCACGACGCTCGACGCGGCAATCGAACAGATCAAACACATCCAGCACGACGCACGCGTCAACGGAAACATTGCCCGTCCGCGCTGGCCGATAATCGTCCTCAACTCGCCGAAGGGTTGGACTGGGCCGAAGGTAGTTGACGGGTTACAGGTAGAAGGCACGTTCCGCGCGCACCAGGTGCCACTTTCGGACCCCGCCACTCATCCCGAGCATCTCAAGCTGCTAGAGGATTGGCTGAGGAGCTACCGGCCGGAGGAACTCTTCGACGAACAGGGACGGCTGAAGCCGGAGTTGGCCGAACTGGCCCCAAAGGGTGAACGGCGCATGGGCGCGAATCCTCATGCCAACGGCGGAATGCTGCTGCGTGACCTTCGAATGCCGGATTTCCGCGACTACGCGGAGGCCGTGCCGTCGCCGGGCGTGGGCGGCATCGGCGACGCGCATGTGCTCGGTCGTTTCCTGCGCGACGTGGCGAAGCTGAACAGCGAGCAGCGGAATTTCCGTGTCTTTGGCCCTGACGAGACGCTCTCCAATGGTCTGGAGTCTCTTTTCGAAGTGACTAAGCGCCAATGGGACGCCGCGACCGTGGCGAATGACGAGTTTCTGGCGCCCGCTGGGCGCGTGATGGAAATGCTGAGTGAGCACCAGTGTGAAGGCTGGCTCGAAGGTTACCTTCTCACCGGGCGTCATGGCCTGTTCAACTGCTACGAGGCATTCATCCACATCGTCGATTCGATGTTCAACCAGCATGCCAAGTGGCTGAAGGTCACCTTGGGCCTGCCGTGGCGGCGAAAGATCGCCTCGCTAAACTACCTGCTGGCCTCGCATGTCTGGCGCCAGGATCACAACGGCTTCACTCACCAGGATCCCGGCTTCATCGACCACGTGGTCAATAAGAAGGCCGAGGTTGTGCGCGTTTACCTGCCGCCGGATGCCAACTGTCTGCTGTCTGTAATGGACCATTGCCTGCGCAGCCGCCATTACGTCAACGTAGTCATCGCGGGCAAACACCCAGCTCCGCACGGTGCGGGCCGAAAGCCCGCGTTCCTGCATCCCCTGGTATAGGGTTTGAATCTCGAGCGGTCTGATCTTCGCCAACGGGCGCCCGCCCAATACTGGGCGAACATATCGAGCCAAGAGCTTACGGTAGTCGTCTAGCGTCTTTGTTCGTAGCCGTGGCTTGGCTGACGATTCCAACCACTTATCGAGGTACCGCCCAAGCGAAGAGGTTTCGGGCTCCACCACTATACCCATGTCCCGGTCGCGCAGTGATTCGGTGAGGTACCGCTGCGCATCCTTCTTGGTCCCGTGGATTGTCTTGTTCTGGTACTGGCGCTTGCCGGTGTCGGAATCGCGTCCGATGAACACCCGGACCAGCCAAGTACGTTCGCCCCTGGGAACAATTTGTCCAGCCATGATCCCACTGTAGCAAATTGGCACACAAGAGGCACACATTGGCGCAACACCCGCAGTCCGCAGAAACCGAGAAATCTTCGTAAGCTACTGATTTATTGTGCTTTGTTGTGGTGAGCGCGGTAGGAATCGAACCTACAACCTAGTGATTAAGAGTCACTTGCTCTGCCAATTGAGCTACGCGCCCGCGTTCGAAAAAAAAGGGCTTTTCGGGAGGCTCGAGGCGAACTCAAGCTGCGTCCTGAACCCGATTATAACACTGGATTCGGCTCTTCAGGATCATCTTGCACTCAAAACGGCACCTGGTTTGGATCGCTCGAAGATTGGGAAATGCCGCGCGTGATGCGCCCACTCGCAGGTCGCCCGCGCGGCGCGGTCCGAATGGATCGCCACCGGCGCCATGGTCGGCAAGGCCTGGATACTCCCCGGGCGGGTCACAAGTGCTTGCCCTTGCCCACCACGGACATGCAAGCGGCTTTTGTTCAGTATCTTACGGTAAGGTGCCTCGCGCACAATCTCACTTGGCAACGGCGGCCTGCGCCGGCGTCCGTGCTACCGTGAAAACGCCATGGCGGACATGATGCCGGATCGCACCAGACGCTGTTTCGGCATCGCGCTATTTGCCTCCGCCCTATCCGTCATCGCCGCCGTAGTCGCCCTGTGGCCCACCCACGGCACGGACCAATCGGTGACGATCCTCTGCGGAACGCGCTCCATGCCGCGCGAAGTCAACCTGCTGGTTCTCGTGCTGCTCTTCGGCGCTTTGGGCAGCTTCATTCATGTGGCGAAATCGTTCGCCTCCTTCGCCGGCAACCGCGCCCTGGTGGCGAGCTGGCTGTGGTGGTACCTGCTGCAACCGGTGGCCGGGATGGCGCTCGCGCTGTTGTTCTACGTGGTCATTCGCGGCGGCCTTTTTGCGCCCGGCAGCTACTCCGGCGCCGTCAACCCATACGGGATCGCCGGCGTTTCCGGGCTGGTCGGCATGTTCTCCAAACAGGCTACCGACAAACTCGGCGAGCTGTTCGGCGCCATGTTCCGTACCGCCGGCGACGCCCAGCGCACCGACAAACTTTCCCCACCCCAAGCCTGAAATAATCGCGCCATATGGAAACCGGACTCCGTTGTCTGGTGTCCAACTTGCCATAGGATTCCAACATGACGATTCCAACGTTGCCGCGAACTACCATCCACGCCACGCTACTGTGCGCCTGCTTCACACTTGTCGCCATGGCGGCAGACCCGGCACTCACCATCTACAACCAGGACTTCGCCGTCGTTCGCGAAACCCTGCCGCTGGACCTGAACGCCGGCCCCAACACGGTTCGCTTTTCCGGCGCCACCGCGCACCTGGAGCCCGATTCGGTGATTCTGCGCGACCCCACCGGCAAGCGCGTCCTGGCGATCCTGGAGCAGAACTATCGCGCCGATCCCATTTCCCAGGAGCTGCTGCTGAATCTTTACGAAGGCAAGACGATTGACTTCGTGGTCCACTCGCAGGATGGTTCCACGCGCACCGTCGCCGGCAAAATCGTGCGTAGCGGCTATGTGCCGCACTCCCAGGCGATGGAGCGCTACGGGCCGCAGTATCAGAACAGCCAGATGGCGATGGCCGGCGGCGGCAACGGCCAGCCGATTATCGAGGTCAACGGCAAACTGCAATTCTCGCTGCCCGGGCAACCCATCTTTCCGGCGCTGGGCGACGATACGATTCTCAAGCCGGCGCTCGATTGGATCATCCACTCCGGCGTGGCGGCGAAGTTCGATGCCGAGCTGAGTTACGTGACCGGCGGCATGACCTGGAACGCCGATTACAACGTGGTGGCGCCGGAGACGGGCGATACGCTCGACTTGGTCGGCTGGGTGACGCTGGACAATCAGAGCGGCAAACAGTTCGACCACGCACACATCAAACTGATGGCGGGAGACGTGAACAAGGTGAGCCAGCCGGAAAGGCAGGCGTTCGCCGTGAGCGGCAACATCAGCGGTGCTCTCGTTCGGCCGCCCGAGGTGACCGAGCGATCGTTCGAAGATTACCATCTGTACACCCTGCCGCTCGCTACCACGCTGCACGACCGCGAGACCAAGCAGGTGGAGTTTCTGCGCGGGAGCGGGATTTCATCCAAACGGCTCTATGTTTACGATGGCATGTCGGTGAATCGGATTCAGTATAACGGCTACCAGGATGTGCGCCAGACGCCGCAATACGGCACCGACTCCAATCCTCACGTGTGGATCATGCGCGAGTTCGCCAACTCGGAGGCGAATCACCTGGGCATGCCGCTGCCCAAGGGCCGCGTGCGTTTCTACCGCCGGGACCAGGACGGGCAACTCGAATTCACCGGCGAGAATGAGATCGACCATACACCCAAGGACGAAACCATCCGCGTATACACGGGCAACGCCTTCGATATCGCGGGTGAACGCAAGCAGACCCACTACCAGGTGCAGATGCAGTATCCGAATGGATGGGCGGACGAGAGTTTCGAGATCAAAGTGCGCAACCACAAGAAAGAACCCGTTACGGTGCGCATCGTCGAGCATCTGTATCGCTGGTACAACTGGGTCATTACACAGGAATCGGACGCGCATCGCCAGAAAGACAGCCGGACCATGGAGTACGAAGTGACGCTCGCGCCCGACCAGGAGAAGGTGGTCACTTACACGGCGCACTATACGTGGTAGGGGTGGAGGAGACGGTCTTGTATGGGGCGGATCCGCCATCGCAGCCGCTATCATAGAGGCTGATGAGGCTCCTTTCCTCGATCGCACTGGCGGCCACGGCTCTGGCGGCGCAGCCGTTTTCCGGAGGGCCGGCGATCGATCGGGCGATCGGCGAGGCCATCGCGCAGGGGAAGCTGCCGGGCGCGGTGGTCGTCATTGGCCACGACGGGAAGATCGTTTACCAGAAGGCATACGGCAGGCGCGCCATCGTTCCCGAACCCGAAGCGATGACGGCCGACACTATCTTCGACCTCGCCTCGCTCACCAAGGTGGTTGCCACCACCACTGCGCTGATGCAGTTATTCGAGCAGGGTAAGTTCCGGCTCAACGATAAGGTCACCGACTACATCCCGGAGTTTCAAGGCGGCAAGAGCGGCATCACGCTGCGCAACCTGTTCACGCATTTTTCCGGTCTCAAGCCGGACGTGCCGCTCGCCCAACCGTGGAGCGGCTACCAGACCGGCATCAAGCTCGCCTGCACGGTTCCACCCGACGGGCCGCCCGGCGCGCGCTTCGTCTATAGCGATATCAACTTCATCCTGCTCGGCGAGCTGGTGCACCGCTTGAGCGGGCAGACGCTATCCGATTATGCGCGCGATCACATCTTCCGCCCGCTGGGCATGAAGGACACGATGTTCCAACCGCCGGCGGCGCTTGGCGCCCGCATCGCGCCCACTGAGCGCGTGACCAAGGAGAGCCCTCCGCTGCGCGGCGTGGTGCATGACCCAACGGCGCGCAACATGGGCGGCGTGGCCGGCCACGCCGGCGTGTTTTCCACCGCTCAGGACCTGGCCCGTTTCGCGCAGACGATGATCGACGGCGGCGAATTGGACGGGGTGCGCATCCTGAGCGCGGCTACCATCCAAAAATTCACCGAACCGCAAACCCCGCCCGATCAGCCGATTCTCCGCGGGCTTGGCTGGGACATCGATTCGCCGTATTCGGGCAACCGCGGCGAACTCTTTCCCATCGGCTCGTTCGGCCACACGGGCTTCACGGGCACTTCGATCTGGATCGATCCATCGAGCCGGACTTACGTGATTCTGCTGGCCAACAGCATTCACCCATCGGGACATCCGTCGCTCACCGCGCTGCGCGGGAAAGTCGCCACCATCGCCGCCGCGGCGGTGGGGATTCAAACTCGCGGCTTGACGCTAACCGGCTACAGCGAAACCTTTTCCGCCGCCGGCGTGCATCGCGAGGTGGGACGCAACGCGGCCACGCGCACCGGCCTCGACGTGCTGGCCGAGCGCAATTTTCAGCCGCTTCAGGGCAAGCGCGTCGGCCTCATCACCAACCAGACCGGCGTGGACCATTTGGGACGCCGCAATGTCGATCTGATGCGCCGTGCCGGCATCGCTATCGCCGCGCTGTTTTCGCCCGAGCACGGCCTCGCCGGCCGCGAAGACCAGCCCGAAGTCCGCGATTCGACCGACGCCGCCACCGGCATCCGCATCTACAGTCTCTATGGCGCCACCGTGCGGCCCACGCCCGAGATGCTGCGCGGCGTAGATGTGCTGGTGTTCGACATCCAGGATGTTGGCGCGCGCTTTTACACTTACGAAACCACGCTCGCTTACGCGATGGAAGCGGCGGCCCAGTCCGGCATTCCGTTTTTCGTGCTGGACCGGCCCAACCCCATCACGGGGACGCACGTGGAGGGGCCGCTGCTCGATGCCGTGCATACTTCGTTCGTGGGGTATATGCCCGGCCTGCCGGTGCGCCATGGGATGACCATCGGCGAACTGGCGCGTTTCGTCAACGGCGAGAAGAAAATCGGCGCTGCGCTGACCGTGATTCCCATGGATGACTGGCGGCGCGGCGACTGGTTCGACTCCACCAACCTGCCCTGGATCGATCCTTCGCCCAATATGCGCAGCCTGAATGCGGCCCTGCTCTACCCGGGCCTCTGTTTGCTCGAAGCCGCGAAGAACTTTTCGGTGGGCCGCGGCACCGATGCGCCGTTTGAACAGGTGGGCGCGGATTTCATCGGAGGCCGTGAGCTGGCCGCCTGGCTGAACTCGCGCCAGATACCCGGCGTGCGCGCGTATCCCACCAGCTTCACGCCCGCCGAATCGAACTTCCGCGGCGTGCGGATTGAAGGCGTGCGCTTCCAGGTGACGAATCGCGAGCTGTTCGATTCCACGCGCCTCGGCCTGGAGCTGGCCGCCGCGATCGAGAAATTCTATCCCGGCAAGATCGACTTCAGCGTCTGCAAGAACCTGATCGGCAGCGACGACGTGATTCGCCGCCTGGCCGCAGGCGAAGACGCACGCACCATCCAGCAGAGCTTCACCGACGCGGTTGGAGGCTTCGTGCAGTTACGGGAGAAGTATCTGTTGTATCGGTAAGCGGGTATATGGCGCCTGACGTCCCCCGGGCGGCTGGAAACGTGATGTCAAGCCTGAACTTCAGCCAATCTATCTTGCCGTAATTCTTTCCCTGGATATCGTGCTCCGCGGGGCTGACCTTCGATTCCAGAATTGTAAGCTTGCCTCGCCCCAATGGCGAAGTGCCCAGCTTTGCTAGAGCCTCGTCTATCTCCTGTTGCGAGTGCGTATAGCCCCACAGAACGATTTCCAGCCGGCGGCTCTCAAGCTCATAGTCTTCGCAAGTCAACACGAACCTAAACTCGCGAGGCCCCATTTTTTCTACGGCTTCGCTGGCGGATATTCCGTAGCTGGCGTCGACGTGCAGCGAATTATAGTTTCGATACGGAGCGTTCACTACAGATGCAAAGTCCGCCGCCTCGCTGCAAAAAACTTTGGGAACAATGCGGATCATCCAACCAGCCTCGTCAGTCGGCTTCAACTGAAAGAGCAGGCCTGATCCGATCTCTCTTTGAAACTCCTGGCCGCGCGAGACCTCACCCGTGAGGCGTGGCGCAAAGTTCTGAGCGAATCCGGCGGCTGCGAGCGACAGCAAGAGGAAAGTGGCGGCGCGCATCAAAGCCGATGATCGCCGAATTCGAGTAAGGATTCAAGGCACCACCTGCATGCGGGGCCTGCCGGCGAACCAATGGGCCCCGGCCGTCTGCTCAAGCCGCCGGATCGATTTCGACCACGCCAGCGAAGCTCGACGGTGAGGGGATGGCCCGGCCTTCCTCGCGCATTCCCTCAAGATGAAACTCGATGGCTTCCTGAATCAGGCGCTCCACTTCATCTCGCGAGTCGCCAACGGAGATCACGCCGGGAAGGTCGGGAACGTACGCTCCCCACGACGCCGGGCCTTTTTCATAAATGACCGTGTACGTCATCAGTCCTCCTCCTTCCCTTCCAGTCCGGCGCTGCGGAGAATAGCCTTCAGCGTTCCCGCCGGCACATCCTTACCGGCTTGACCCGGCACGGTGACGACCATCCCTTTTTGCGGATGCAGGTACTGACGGGGGCTGCCTTTGGTCGCTTTCAGCCGCCAGCCGGCGGATTCGAGCCGGTGGATCAGATCCCTGACCTTCACCTTCCACATGATACCGCCGCGCGTCATTACCATGCAGTGCGATCATATTAAGAATCCCATGTCCCAAGTCCAATACGTCCACGGCTACTCCGCACGCGAAGCGGATCGGCTGGCCGATCAGGCCAACACACTGAGCGAACTTCTGCACCATGACACGTCGTATCCGCCGGGGAGCCTCGTGCTCGAGTGCGGCTGCGGCACCGGCGCTCAGACTGTTTTTCTCGCGGCGCGGAGCCCGCTGGCGCGGATTGTTTCCGTGGACATCTCGGCGGACTCGCTCGAGCAGGCCCGCGCGCGGATTGAAGCGGCCGGTCATCGGAATGTCGAGTTCCGGGTGGCGAACCTGTTCGATCTCCCCTTTGGCGAAGAGCACTTCGACCACGTGTTCCTCTGCTTCGTGCTGGAGCATCTGGCTGAGCCGGTAGCGGCGCTCAGAGCTCTGAAGCGGGTGCTGCGCCGCGGCGGGACGGTCACGGCGATCGAGGGCGACCACGGCTCCTGGTTCTCTTACCCGCAGACGCCGGAGTCCGCGCGTGCGGTGCAGTGCCTGGTGGAACTGCAAGCCCGGATGGGCGGCGACGCTCTGGTGGGCCGGCGTCTCTTCCCGCTGCTCGTGGAGGCAGGATTCCGCGAGGTGCGGGTCAGCCCGCGGATGGTCTATGTAGACAACAGCCGGCCTGATCTGGTCGAGGGCTTCTCCAAGAACACGTTCACTGCGATGGTGGAGGGAGTCCGCGATCGGGCGCTTTCACTCGGGCTCGTCGATCAACGCACCTGGGAGAAAGGAATCGCGGATTTGTACAGAGCTACCGAGCCCGACGGGACCTTCTGCTACACGTTCTTCAAAGGCGTGGCCGCGCGATAAACCGGGGCTGGGAAGGCGTGAACAATTCGCCCGGACTGTTTACCTCTGGCTTGCTTCTCCGGCTTGCACCCGGCGATTGAAGCCCGCCCATTGCCGGCGCGGTATGCTCGGCGGTGCCGTCCGTTTTAGGTCCGGTTCGGAGAGCGGTTCCAGCGCGCTGAATACACTCCATCTATGATGAACGGTTGGGGGCGCGCCACGTGCTTCGTTACTACATCACCGATCGGCATTCCGCGGGCGGCGTTGAGCCGCTGATGGGATTCGTCGAGCGCGCGCTCGCGAGCGGCGTGGAACGCATCCAGATCCGTGAGAAAGATCTGCCCGCGCGCGAGCAATGTGCGTTGGTGCGGCGCGTGCTCGAGTTACCGAACCCGCACGGGTCGCGCATCCTGGTGAATGGGCGCGCCGATGTGGCGCTGGCCGCGGGCGCGCACGGCGTGCACCTGCCATCCGGGTCCTTCGCGCCTCGGGTGCTGCGCGCCATCGTGCCGGCTGATTTCCTGATCGGGGTTTCGACCCATTCGATTGCCGACCTGCGCACGGCCGAGACCGAAGGCGCGGACTTTGCCGTCTTCGGACCGGTTTTCTTTACCCCCTCGAAGGCTGCCTATGGGGCGCCGCTGGGTCTCGAAGCGCTGCGGGCGGCCAGCAGCGCCGTATCCATCCCTGTGTTCGCGCTGGGCGGCATCACTCCCCAAAATGCCCCGCTTTGCCTGGCCGCCGGCGCGGCTGGCATCGCCGGCATCTCCTTCTTCCAAAGCTGAGGCGTCGCCGCCGGCCTAGCGCCCGGCGACAGATCTTCACAAATCCGCTTCTTCTCTGTTTCAAACAGGTTATAATCGGCAGCGTCGCCCGGCGGCACTGCCAGCGGAAGGGACTGCGCGCGTTTGCGCTGCACCCGCATCGAATTCAACCCGATTACACGAGTGAACCATATGATACGCAACAGAATCCAAGTCGATTCCCGAACTCGCTGGCTTCGCCCCCTGGCTATGCTGCCATTGGCTCTGGCCGCGGCGTCGCTGCCCGCCTTCGGCCAGCAAACCTATGTCAGCCGGTTTGACCTGTTCACTGGCTACACCTATCTGGACAGCCCGGCCGTAAGCCTGGGAGAGAACGGCTTTCATTTCCAGACCGGGGTGCGGGCCAACACCTGGCTGTCGCTGGGGTTCGACTACAGCATTTCAGCGGGCACCCTGACGCTCAAGCCCGACATGCTGCTGCCCAGCCTGCAACAACAACTGGGCGCGGAACTCGGCCAATTGGCGGCGGAGGGGCAGATTCCCGTCGGCTACACGCTGACCGTGCCGGCGCATTCGCGCACGCAAACCTTCGCCGGAGGGCCGCAGTTTTCCTATCGCCACTTCAGCAAGCTGACGCTCTTCATCCGGCCGTCGGCCGGCGCCATTCACGAATACGCCACCCCGCGACCGGGAGATCCCATCGCCGCCGGCGTAGCGACGCAATTGGCGCCTTCGGGTTACAAGGTGGATACCGTGGTGTTCTACGGCTTCGGCGGCGGCGCGGACTTCAGCTTCTCGCGGCACGTGGGGCTGCGTGTGCAGGCCGACTTCGTGCACGACCATCTGTTCAGCGATCTGCTCGAGAACGGCCGCAACACCGTCCGCATGTCGGTCGGGCCGTGCTTCAACTTCGGCAATAACGTCGTGCGCTGACCGCGCCCGGGGCCTTTTCCCCTATTCCGCCGCGCGCTTCACTTCGCTCATCAGGGCGAGCAGGTTGCGGTCGGGGTCGCGGAAGAAGGCCATCCAGAGGTCGTGATCGGGCATCCGCGCCACGAGGTGCGGCAGCCGGTCGAACGGCGCGCCGCGGCTCTCCAGGGTTTTGGCCGCGGCTAGAATGTCCGGCACCCGGAAGTACAGGACCGAGCTGTACTGTTCGCCCACCGCTTCCGCGTAGGAAAGCATCAGCCGGATGCCGCCGCAATCGAAAAACGCCAGGCCCTGCACTTGAAACAGCAGTTTCAAACCCAGCGTGTCGCCGTAAAAGGCGACAGCGCGTTCCAGGTTGGTGACCGTGATGGCGATTTGGCCGATGCTGGAAAGGGCGAACGAAGCGTCGGCGGTTTCGGCTGTTGCGGGGCTCATGACGTCTCCTCCAAGGTAAAGCCATCATACCAAAAGCCGCTCAATAATCGGGCGCCGATGCCGCCAGGTGGCGCAGCAGGAATCGGCAGGCGGCGCGGGCATCGGAATCGTCCGGCCGGGTTCGCAGGCTGTTCCACACGCATTCGAAGACCTCCCGGCGTTCCTCCGCCAGAGCCGGTGAAAGCGCCGGCAAACCGCCCCGTGCGTGATACCCCCATCTTGGCCAGAGGGGGATAACAAAGGTCGGGGCTTCCGCGCCGGTTGATGGGTTCACTTTCCTCTCCGAAGACTGTCTGGAGCACGCTCCAAAATGCTTTTCGGCCGCACCTTCTTGTCCATTAATGAAAACGAGCTCCCCGCCGATATATCCATAGGAATCCCATGATCTGGCTTACCCGGTTGAACCGCGTCCCGCTGGTGCTCAACTCGGACATGATTGAGCACATCGAGGCGACGCCAGACACGGTGATCACGCTCTCGAACGGGCAGATTTGGCGGGTGCGCGAAAGCGCCGACGAAGTTGTCGACCGGATTGTAGCATTTCGGCGGCGGATCAGCGGCCCGGATACGGCTCCGCACGAGCTGCGCGAGGATTCCGGCCAGGGTGAGCCGGAGACGGCTGTTCCGCAGCCGAGTTGACGAGCCCATGGCGACTGCTCCCCAAAAGACGCCGGACGCTTCCCCTAAGCCGGCCGCGGCCAGTCCGGCCGCACCTAGTCCGCGCGGGCAGCGCGGACCTGCCGTGCGTGTGTCCAGGCGTCCGGACCTGTCCACCCTGGCGGGAATCGGCCTGGCGCTGGCGGGGCTCATCGGCGGACTGTTACTGGAACGGGGCAGCATTCAGGACATTGCCCAGACCACCGCCGCCATGATCGTTCTGGGAGGCACGTTCGGTGCGGTTCTGGTCACCACGCCGCTGCACGTGGTGTTGCGCGCGCTCAAGAGACTCGGCGACGTGTTCTTCGATTCCTCACAGCCGCACTCCGCAGTGATTGACAACCTGATCCGGTTCGCCACCAAGGCTCGCCGGGACGGCATCGTGAGCCTGGAAAGCGAGGCGGAATCCATACCGGATCCTTTCCTGCGCAAGGCCCTGAGCTTGGCGGTAGACGGAACCGATCTGCAGGAGTTGCGGAAGATGATGGAAATCGACCTCGTCCAGAATGAGCTGGCGCGCGAGGCCGAAGCCAGAGTCTGGGAATCGGCGGGCGGCTACGCCCCGACCATCGGGATTATCGGCGCGGTGATGGGCCTGATTCAGGTGATGAAGCATTTGGAGGACATGAAGGAGGTCGGCCACGGAATCGCCGTAGCGTTTGTCGCCACGATTTATGGGGTGGGTTCGGCGAACATATTCTTCCTGCCGGCCGCCAACAAGTTGCGCGCCAAACTGCGCGAGGCCATCGCCATCCAGGAAATGGTTCTGGAGGGCGTGGCAGCCATTGTCGAGGGCCTCAACCCGACGCTCATCCGTCTCAAGCTGGAATCCTTCGACCCGCGCCGCAAGCCGCCCAAGCCGCTCGCCGCCCGTCCCGTCCAGGTCCCCCGCCCCCAACCGGCGGCGCCACCGAAAGGGAAACGCCGATGAAACGCAGAACCGCCCATCCCCATGAGAACCACGACCGCTGGATGGTTTCTTACGCCGATTTCGTCACTTTGCTCTTCGCCTTTTTTGTCGTCATGTTTGCCTCCACGCAAGCCGACAAGGGCAAGGCCAGGCAGGTGTCGGCGTCGGTGCGGGAGGCGTTGGCGCACGGCCAGGTCAGCGACGCAATCTTGCATGTATTGGGGCGCGGCCGCCATGACAAGGACAAGAATTTGCAGCCGGATGCGTTCGAGGCGCTGCCGGTTTCGGCGCTGGCTGGCCCGGTGGATTTGACCCGGTCGATGGAGACGCTCAGCCGCGTCCTGGACACCGAACTGCGCGCCGGCAAGGTGGAACTCAAACTGGAAACCCGCGGCCTGGTGATCAGCTTGCGTGAATCGGGGTTCTTCGCTTCCGGAGAGGACGTCGTATCGCCTTCCAGCTTTGCGGCCCTCGCGAAAATCGCCGACGTAATTCAGAACCTGCCCAACCCGGTGCGCCTGGAAGGCCACACCGATTCGGTCCCCATTCACAACTCGCGCTTCCGCAGCAACTGGGAGCTTTCGGCGGCTCGCGCCATCGCCATGCTGGAGATCCTGGCGAGCCGCTACCAGATTCCGCGCGCCCGTATGGCCGTCGCTGGATACGCCGAGAACGCCGCCGCCGATACCAACGATACCGACGAGGGCCGCGCCCACAACCGCCGCGTCGACCTGGTGCTTCTCACCGTCGAAGGCCTGCGGAGCGAGCCCGGCGGCGCGCGGTAGCGTGGGCGGAACTCGCGGGCTGCCGGGAAGCCGATCGCGCCGGCGAGAAAGCCGGCGATCAACGCGTCGAGCGAAGCTCGTCGGGATGAAACACCAGGTCGCGGTCCAGCACCATTTCGATATGGGTTCCCTGGCGCAGCACCACGTCCTGATTGCGGGAAACCAGGACCCCAACCAGAGCGCCCGCCGCGCCGCCCACGCCCGCGCCAGGCAATCCCCTGGTGATAGCGCCAATCGCGGCGCCCATTCCGGCTCCCTCCGCCACGGTGCGGCCGTCGGCGGATTTGCCGTTGCCCTCCACTTTGCCTTCGTCTCCCGGCGGCCGGGCGTGAAAGTCGCGCGATACGCCGTTAGGCAGAATCAGCGAGTCGAACCGGATGTATAACTCGCCCTTGCCGGAGACGCGGCCAGCCGGTTTGGCTCGGGTGATGGTTCCCGAGACGTCGCTCCCGCGCGGGATCGCCACCCGCCCGTTGGCGGCGACCGGAGCGTCCGTCCGCAGATAGACGCGATCGCCCTCCTTGGCGTACTTGGTGTTCACTTCGCTGACCAGCACCAGCAGGACGCGCGTCCCCTTGGGAACCGTGATGTCGGGCGGTGCGCCCGGCTCGGGTCGCTTCGCCAGCGCCGGTTGCGGCAGGTCGCTACCCGGTTCGGACGGGCGCAATGCCGCTGGCGGCGCAGTGTCGGCAGCGGGCGCGCGAGTGGCCGCTACCGGCTCGCCTTCGCGCCGGAATACCAGCCGGCCTTCCACTTGCCCGCTCGAGAGAACCACTTGCCGGGCGATGGTCAGCGTGCTGCGGTCGCGCGAGAGCGCCCAGCGGTCCATCACCGTGTAGTTGCGCGGGCCGGAAACCAGCGTGTTGACGAGCAGCGCCGCGCCTTCCCACTTGGTGACGGAGTTCCAGGATTCGTCGCCGACGCGCGACTGCGTCTCGCTGCCATCGAGCGCATACGACCATCCCAGCGGTCCGGTCGAGCACAGCATGGCGGCGTCGCTTTGCGAGACCGTGAGAGACGATTCGACTTGGCCGAGCGAACGAATGTCGCTCGCGGCCGGGTCCAGCACCCACCTTCCGGAAAAATCGCGATCCGGGTCGCCGCCGCGCAGCGAAATCGTGAGCCCCGACGCTATCAGCAGCGCGGTTGCCAGAAAGGACCTGCGCATGCTCTGAAGTTACCACAGGACGGCCACGTGCATAAGGGGACCTTCACCGTACGAGTCGGTGCGCCACGGGCGGCCGCCAGGGGAGGGGCTGGTGGTTTCTAGCGCGGCCTTTACATTGTGGCGCGCTTGGCCACGACGTTGGTCGTCCGGCTGTTACCATCCCTGCCAGGCATGGTGATTTCGAGCTTCAGGCTGTCGCCGTCGAGGGTTCCCTTATAGGAGGTCACGAACGAGTTGCCGTTGAACTCGCGCTTCACCGTGAAGCTGACGTTATTCCCTTCGACCTTGCCATCCGATATCGGGGTCTCCATCGCGTTGCCGTCCCGTCCCGGCCGGGACAAAGTGCCGGTGAGCGCGCCGCCATCGACTTTCAGGTTCAGGGTCACCTGCACGGAGCCGCCACGGCCCTGTTGTTCAAACATCCATTTACCACTGGCGTCGGCCGCCATAAGGCAGAGCGTCACCGCCAGCAAAATCGTCGTTACAAAAAGCAGCTTTTTGGTCATAGTAAATGGCTAGGCGTCGGGGAATGCTCGAACGTTACCGGGTAGGTGCGCGACATAGAAATGGACGGTTCTCCCAGGCTGAGTGGCGCTGGCTCGGGCAAACGAAGCGCAAGCTAAAGCATGCCCCACCAGCCATTTTCAGGGTGCACACGCTTGGCTGGCCTCTCCGGGGGCGGCGCGGGGCTGTTAGAATGGTGCGTTGCCGGATCTGGTCGCGACCGTAGTTGTCCCCACGCTGGCTGCCGATCGAAGACTGCTGGAATGCCTGGAGTCGCTCGCGAAACAGACGCAGCGCGGCTTTGAAGTAATCGTGGTGGATAACAGCGGGCGCGGCCTGGTCGAGCGCCAGTTCGTGCAGGGAAAGGTCGCGCCGCGGCGCCAGGACTCGCCGCCTGAGATCCGCGTCATCGAAAACAGCCGCAACGTGGGGTTCGGGGCGGCCATCAACCAGGGGCTGCTGGCCTCCAGCGCGCGGTATCTGGCCACCTTGAACGACGACGCGGTGGCGCACCCTGGGTGGCTGGAGGCGCTCGTCCGGGCGCTCGACCGGCGGCCGGACGCGGGGATGTGCGCGTCGCAGGTGCGGCTCTATGGCGAAAACCGGCTGGATTCGGCCGGCATGCTTTTGGCGCGCGACGGCAGCAGCAAGCAGCGTGGGCACGGGAAAGCGCCGGAGGATTTTCCGGTGGAAGAGGAGGTGCTGTTGCCGAGCGGATCGGCGGCGATGTACCGGCGGGCGATGCTCGAGGAGATTGGAGGCTTCGACGAACATTTCTTCCTGTATTGCGAGGACACCGATCTCGGCCTGCGCGGGCGGTGGCGGGGATGGAAGTGCCTGTATACGCCGCTGGCGGTGGTGGAGCACCACTATTCGCACTCGGCGGGGGAGGCGTCGCCGTTGAAGGCCTACCTGGTGGAGCGTAACCGCCTGTTCGTGCTGGCGAAGAACTTTCCGGCGCGGATGCTGGGGCCGGCGCCGTTCGCCGCGGCGGCGCGGTATTTCTGGCACTTCCTGTACCTCGCGCAAGGCCGCGGCAGCGCGGCGCGGTTTCGCGCCGGCGGGCACAACGTCGCGCGCATGCTGTGGTACGTGATTCAGGCGCACTTGAGCGCGGTGCGGCATGGGCAATGGTTGTGGCGGGAACGCAGGCACATTCAGCAGGGCGCCCGCATCACGCCCGCCGTGTTCCGCTTTTTGGCGCGCGCGGGCGAGATCGGCGCCCGGCGGTTGGCGGAGCAATGACCATCGAGGCGCCCGGACCCGGCTCGCTGCTGGTGATCGTTCCGGCTTACAACGAAGAGGGCGCGGTGGGCGGGGTAGTCCGCGAAGTAAATCGCGAGGTGCCCGGCATTCCGGTGCTGGTAATCGACGATTGTTCGCTGGATGCCACGGTAGCGGTGGCTCGCTCTGCGGGCGCCCACATTCTTTCCCTGCCGCACCACCTCGGTTTGGGCGGAGCGGTGCAGGCCGGATATAAGCTGGCTTTCGAGCTGGGTTACGAGTATGTGATCCGGGTCGATGGCGACGGGCAGCACGACCCGCGCGACATTCCACGGATCCTGGACAAGCTGAAAGAAACCGGCGCGGAAATGGTGATTGGCGCGCGCATGGACGGGGATCGCACGCGGCGGCTGCGGGCGCTGGGCGCGCGCTTCTTCCGCGTGGTGCTGCGCCCGATTCTGGGCAAAACGGTGCACGATCCCACCTCCGGCTTCGTGGGAGTCAACCGGCGCGCGCTGGCGCTGTTCAGCGCCAGCTTTCCGCTGGAATACCCGGAGATCGAGGCGCTGGTGGTGCTGCAGCGCAGGCGGTTCCGTTTCGAAGAGGTGCCGTGCCACATGCGTCCGCGCACGACCGGCCGTTCCTCGATCAACGGGCTCCGGCCCCTTGCCTATATCGTTCATGTGCTGCTGGGCGTTTTTGTGAACATACTGAGATATGACGGCCGGTGGCGCCGGCTCGGCGGGAGTACGGGCCGCGGTTCCGGCGGGGGAGGATAGATGGATCGTTTGTTGCACGTCAGCGCCGGCGTTTGCCTGCTGTTGCTGGTGATGGTGCTGGTCTCGGTGCGGCGCTCGCACATCCGGGTAGAGTATTCGGTCACCTGGCTGGTGGCGGCGACGGCGATGCTGGCGCTGTCGCTGGCGCGGCCGGCGCTCGATTACCTTCGCGGCCTGCTCGGGCTGCCGGACACCCCGCTGGCGGTTTTCCTGTTGGGGAGCGCGGTTTTCCTGGTGATGTTCTTCCGCTTCACGCTGATCATCTCGCGCCTGCGCGACGACAACATCGCGCTGGCGCAACGGGTAGCCATCCTCGAATACCATCTCGGCGCGCTCACTCGCCATGAGAGCTAAGGCGGAAAGAAGAAGACGCGCGCCGGCTCCGCCGCAAGCCGCCGCCCGGCGCCGCGACTGGCGCCCGCAGATGGCGGCCGGCGCAGCGCTGCTGCTGGCATTGTGGGCGTATGCTCCAGCACTGAACGGAGCTTTCCTGTTCGACGACACGGCGCTTCCGTTCGCGCTGCCCGACGCGTCGGCGCCGTTCCGGGCGTGGGTTCAGGGCGTGCGCCCGGTGCTGATGGCCAGCTATTGGATGAACGCGCGGCTCTCCGGCAACGACCCGTTTTCCTATCACGTGGCCGGCTTGACGATCCACCTGGCGGCGGCGGCGCTGGTATTTCTGATCGTGCGCCGGCTGCTCGAGTGGTCGCAGGCCCCGGCAGCGCGCCGCACGCTGCTGGCGGGCTTTGCCGGAGGCTTGTTTCTGCTGCACCCCATCCAGACCGAAGCGGTGGCCTACCTGGCCGGCCGCTCCGAGGTGCTCAGCGTGACGCTGGTGCTGGCCGCCTACGCGGCGTTCCTTTACCGCCGTCAGGCAGCCATCGGGTGGGGAACCATGCTCCTGGTGATGGCATTGTTTGGCTTGGCGGTGTTTGCCAAGGAGCACACCATCATGCTGCCGGCGCTGTTGCTGCTCACCGATTTCTGGTGGAACCCCGGCTTTTCTTTCCGCGGCGCGCGCGCCAACTGGCGCTTGTACGTCCCGCTGGCGCTGGGCGCCACCGGCGCGGTGGCGCTTTTCTGGAAGGCGATCCTGTACTCGCCGAGCGCGGGCTTCGGCTTGCGTGACCTGCCCTGGTATCAGTATTTGTTTACCCAGGGGCGCGCGCTGTTCGTCTACCCGGCCGAGTTTCTCTTGCCCGTGCGGCTGACCGCCGATTGGGATTTTCCGGTTTCCCACAACGTTTTCGATCACGGCGCCATTTTCGGTCTGATCGCGCTGGTGGCGCTGGCCGCCGCCGCGTGGCACTACCGCCGGAGGTTTCCGCTGGCGTGCTTCGGCTTCTTCGCCTACCTGGTCCTCATGGCGCCGACCTCGTCGATCCTGCCGATTGCGGACCCGGTGGCGGAGCGGCGCCTGTACCTGGGGATGTTGGGACTGCTGTTCATCGTGGTGGACTTGGTGGGGCGCATTCGCGCGGACACAAAGAAGCTGGCGGCGGCATTTGTCGCCGTGCTGCTCGCGGCCACGCTGGTAACGCATGCGCGCGCGGCAGTCTGGGCGGACCCGGTTGCGCTGTGGCAGGACACGGCGGCCAAATCGCCTCACAAGCGGCGTGTGCTGTTTCAACTGGCGAGCGCATACGCCGACGCGGGCCGCTGCCAGGACGCGGTCGAAGAGTACCGGAAGGTGGCGGAAGCCTGGCCGCCGGATTACAACCTGCTGGTGGACTGGGCGCTGGCCTACGATTGCGTGAACCAGCCGGAGCTGGCGCTCGAAAAGCTGCGCCAGGCCGCCAACATGGAACCGACCGCGCACGTGTACGGGCAGATCGCCATGGTGTACGGAAAGCGCCAACGCTGGGCCGAAGCGCTGGATGCCCTGGCCGTCGCGGAAAGAATCGGCCCGGACTACACCACGTACATGTACAAAGGCGATATTGCTCTCTCTCTGAATCACCCGGCGGATGCGGTGACGGAGTATGAGCGGGCGTTGGCTTTGCAGTCCTCGAGCGAAGTTTTGCGGCAGAAGCTGGCCGAGGCCCGCGCGCGCGCCGGACACTGACATGCAGCCCCTCACCATTGGCGTCAACGCGTTGTACCTGCTTCCCGGCGGCGTGGGTGGCACCGAGACCTATTTGCGCGGCGTGCTGGCCGGGCTGGCCGAGATCGATCCGGTGAATCGCTACGTGATTTTCACCAACCGCGAGACCGGCCCCGATCTGGCGCCCGCGCGGCCCAACTTCCGCGTGGCCCAGCAAGCGGTGCGCGCCGTGTCGCGTCCGCGGCGGATTCTGTGGGAGCAATCCGTGCTGGCGCTGGAAGCGGCGCGCCGCGGCCTGGACGTGATGTGGAACCCGGGATTCACCGCGCCGCTGTTCGCGCCTTGCCCGCAGGTCACCATGTTCCACGACCTGCAGCACAAGCGGCATCCCGAGAACTTCCGCTGGTTCGATCTGCCGGTCTGGCGATTTTTCCTCTTCTGGTCGGCGCATGTTTCGCGCCTGCTGCTGGCTCCTTCGCAAGCCACCGCGGACGATCTGAAACGCTGCTACCGGCTGCCGGAAGGCAAGGTCCGGGTGGCGCAGCATGGCGTCGACTCGGCCTTCTTCGGGCTCGCCGCGCGGCGCCAGCCGGAGCGCTTCCTGCTGGCCGTCTCCACCTTGCACCCGCACAAGAACCTGGACGCGTTGCTGCGCGCCTTTGCCGTGTTTCGCGGGCGCCACCCCGACATCCGCCTGGTGGTGTCCGGCCTTCACGGATTCTCCGCCGGCTACTTGCACGGCCTGCGCGACGCGCTGGGGCTGCGCGATGTGGTGGATTTTCCCGGCTGGATTCCGCGCGCGGACCTTTACGGGTTGTTCTCGCGCGCCTGGGCGTTCGTTTACCCGTCGCTGTTCGAGGGTTTCGGCCTGCCGGTTCTGGAAGCGCTGGCCGCGGGAGTGCCGACGGCGTGCTCGGGCGTAGAGCCGCTCAGCTCGATTGCCGGCGAGGCTGCCCTGCGATTCGACCCGCGCGACCAGGATGCGCTGCTGGCAGCCCTGTTCCGCATCACCGAGGACGACGAGCTGCGGCGCACGCTGGCGATCGCCGGCCCGGCGCGCGCGGCCCACTTCTCCTGGAGGTTCACAGCCCAGACCACGCTCGAGGCGCTGGAAGACGCGGCCAAGGGGTAGGACCGGCCGGGGCACACGGGCGTTAATCAGGAGGCGGTGAGCCGAACATAAAACCTTACTCGGCTGGCTGCTGCTGCGACAGGCAGTGCAGCGAGCCGAAGCCCAGGATCATGTCTACGCAGTGAATCCCAACCACCGGGCGGTCGCGGAACAGTTCCCCCAGAACCCCCAGCGCCACGCGGTCATTGGGATCGTTGAAGGTGGGAACCAGAACCGCGGCGTTCGAGATATAGAAATTGGCGTAGCTCGCCGGTAAGCGTTCACCGGCGAATGTGAGCGGCGCGGGCATGGGCAGCGCCACCACTTCGGGCTGGGAGCCGTCTTCCAAACGCAGGTCCTGGACGCGCTCCCAGTTTTCCTCGAGCGGACGGTAGTTGATGTCCGCCGGGTTGTCCTCCCGAATCAACACCAGGGTCCGGGCATTCACGAAGCGGCAGATGTCGTCGATGTGGCCGTGGGTGTCGTCGCCGGCGGGGCCGCGGCTCAGCCAGCCGATATTGCGGACGCCCAGACAGTCGCGCAGGGCGGTCTCAAACCCGACCCGGTCCATGCCCGGATTGCGCACCTGAATGTGCGGATCGAGATAGCATTCCTCGGTGGTGATCAGCGTCCCCCGGCCGTTGACCTCGATCCCGCCGCCCTCCAGGATAATCGGCGCATCGAAGAGCCGCTTACCGAGACGCCTGGCCGCGGTCTCGGGTACGCGGCGGTCCTTTTGCCAGTCGGCATACTTGGCCCAGGCGTTGAAATGGAACTGCACGATGGCGGTTTCGAGCTGGCGGCCTGCGCAACGCCGGACGAACAGCGGGCCGCTGTCCCGCGTCCAACTGCGATTGGTGCGGTGGACGATGAACTCGACCGCCGCTAGGTTCGCGCCGGCACGCTCGAGATAGCGCGCGGCGGTCTGTCCTTCCTCTTTCGATTGGACCAGCATGCGGACCGTTTCGCCGGGAGCGATCTTGCGCACGATCTCGGCATAGACCCAGCGGATGGTGTTGAGCTTGCCCGGCCAATCGGTAGGGTGGTGCGGCCAGGCGAGCCAGGTAGCTTCGTGCGTCTCCCACTCGGCGGGTATCGAAAAACCGAGCGAGGCTGGATTCGTGGCTGCCGACGGGCGCGATTCGCTCATATGAATCGAGCATAATCGCAAGTGCCGCACGTGTCCATTTCACCCAAGGCTGGTAGAATCGTGGGGAACCCAAATCATGGCCAAAAAACACATTACTCATCCGTCGCACGACCGCTATCGCAAAGACCTGTCCGAAATGCCGGAGTGGTTGAAGAAGAAAGCCTGTCCCAACCGCGAGAAGTATCTCTCCGGCAAACGAATTCAGCCCAAGAACCTGACCGGCCGGGAGAAACTCGCCGGCCTCATCGACAGCGCCTTCCTGGCGTACAATGGCGCGCGGCTCCGCGAAGCCTGCCAGCTCTTCACCGGCAAAATGCTGGAGCCGAACGTGACCATCGGCATGAGCCTCTCGGGCGCGCTGACGCCGGCCGGCCTGGGCTGCTCGTCCATCGTTCCGCTGATTAAGGCCGGATTCGTGGATTGGATCGTCTCCACCGGCGCCAATCTTTACCACGACCTGCACTTCGCGCTGAACTATCCGGTGCGCATGGGCGATTTCCGTATGAACGATACCGAGCTGCGCGACAACGATATCGTGCGCGTCTACGACGTGCTGCTGGGCTACAGCGACTGCCTGATGGCCACCGACGAGATTCTGCGCGGCATTCTGGTGCAGCCGGAATTTCAGAAGGAGATGGGCACCGCCGAGCTGCATTACCTGCTGGGGAAGTACGCCGCGGAGTGGGAGCGCAAGGCCGGGCTGAAGGATGTCTCGGTGCTCGCCGCGGCCTATCGCGCGGGCGTACCGTGCTACACGTCGTCACCGGGCGATTCCACCATCGGCATGAACGTCGCCGGCGTCGAGCTGCGCGGCAATAAGCTGCGCCTGAACCCGTCCATCGACGTCAATGAGACCACCGCTTTCGTGCTGGCCGCCAAGCGCAGCGGCGGCAGGAGCGCGGTGGTGCTGTGGGGCGGTGGCAGTCCCAAGAACTTCACGCTGCAAACCGAACCGCAGATTCAGGAAGTGCTGCGCATCAAGGAATTCGGCCAGGACTTTTTCCTGCAAGTGACCGACGCCCGCCCGGATACCGGCGGCCTGAGTGGCGCCACGCCCAGCGAAGCCGTGAGCTGGGGAAAAGTGGACCCGGATCGCCTGCCCGACGCGGTGGTGTGCTACACCGACACCACCATCGCCATGCCCCTGCTGACGCACTACGCGCTGGCGCGCCACAAGCCGCGCAAGCCGCGCCGCCTTTACGATCAGCGCGGCAAGATGATGAAGGCGCTAACTCGGGAGTACTTCGCCCACAACAAAGTGAAGATGGTCGACGGATCTGAGCCCGTGCTCGATTGATTCATGACTAAGAAGGAACTTCTCGCCCAAGCGCGCAAGCACGGGACGCCGGTGGTGGTGATCGACCACCAGGTGATCCGCCGCAACTACGCGAAGTTCAGGCGTCACCTGCCGAGGGTGCAGGCCTACTACGCCGTCAAGGCCAACCCGGCGCCGGAAATCGTGCGCACGCTGTATAAGGCCGGCGCCAGTTTCGACGTGGCGTCGCTGCCCGAGTTCCTGCTGGTGCACAAAAACATCGAGCACTTGCCGGCCAAGGAGCGGCAAGACTTCATCTGGGACAAGATCATCTACGCCAACCCCATCAAGCCGAAGGAAACGCTGCAGGCGCTGGATCAGTACAAGCCGCTGTTGACCTACGACAACCTCGAGGAGTTGCGCAAGATCAAGCGTTACGCTCCGCACGCCGGCCTGGTGTTGCGTCTGCGCGTGCCCAATACCGGCTCGATGGTGGAGCTGTCGTCGAAGTTCGGCTGCGACTCTGGCGTTGCGGTCGACCTGATCGAAGAAGCCTTTCGCGCCGGTCTGGTGGTGGAAGGGCTGAGCTTTCACGTGGGCAGCCAGTGCACCAACTTCGATAACTTCGTGCAGGCCCTGAACATCGCGGCAGCCGTGCGGCAGGAGGCTCTCACCCGCGGCCACGACATCAAGATCCTGGATATCGGCGGCGGATTTCCCGTTCCCTATGACGATCGCGTGAAGCCGTTGCGGCCGCTGGCCCGCAAAATTAACGCCGAGATCGACCGGCTGTTCCCGGGGGAAATCGAGATCCTGGCGGAGCCGGGGCGATACCTGGTGGCTACCGCCGCCGCGGCAATCGCACGCGTCATCGGCAAAACGTTTCGCGATGGCAAGACGTGCTACTACATCGACGACAGCGTGTACCACACCTATTCCGGTATCGTGTTCGACCACTGCCAGTACCGTCTCCAGGCGTTCAAGACCGGCGAGAAGGCGCTGTCGACGGTGTTCGGCCAGACCTGCGACGGCATGGACATCATTACCCAGTCCGAGGAACTGCCCGATTTGGCGATCGACGATTTGGTCTACTCCGAGCGAATCGGCGCGTACAGCAACGCCTCATCGACGTGGTTCAACGGCTTCGCACCGGCGCAGGTGGTACATGTCAACGAGTGACGTGTCACCTGGAGTTCGCAATAAATTCAAGATTATGTAAGATTCGATTTGCCTATACTTATGGCATGAAGCCCGCGCATGTGTTTAAGGTGGTCCCCTCCCTGCCCGCTCCGCTCGAAGGGCTGCGAACCCTGGCGTACAATCTGCGGTGGTCGTGGGATCACAACACCGTCGAGTTGTTCCGGCGGCTGGATGGCGATCTATGGGAGTCCACCGGCCACAACCCGGTGCGGATGCTGGGGCTGATCGGCCAGGCGCAACTGGAAGCTGCCGCTCGCGATGAAGCCTTTCTCGCCTATCTGCACCACACGGAGATCGCGCTTGGATCGTACCTGGCGGGCGAGTCGACCTGGTACCGGCGTTCCTGCGGAGAGACCGAGGGGCTGCTGGTAGCCTACTTTTCGGCCGAATTCGGGATCAGCGAATGCCTGACGATTTTCGCCGGGGGCCTGGGCATGCTGGCCGGCGATCATCTGAAGGCCGCCAGCGACCTGGGCGTGCCGCTGGTAGGCGTCGGGCTGCTTTACCAGCAGGGCTACTTTCACCAATACCTCAACGCCGCCGGCTGGCAGCAGGAATCGTATGAAGACAACGACTTTCAGAACCTGCCCGTCACGCTGGAACGCCGCGCCGACGGGCGCCCGCTTACGGTAGAGTTGGCCTGCGAGGGCAACAAGATCGCCGCCCAGATCTGGCGTGCCGTGGTGGGCCGCGTCTCGCTCTACCTGCTGGACACCAATGTGGTCGAGAACCGGCCCGAAGACCGCGACATCACTGACCAGCTCTATGGCGGCGGAACCGAGATGCGCCTCAAACAGGAAATCATGCTCGGGATCGGCGGCTACCGCGCGCTGGAGGCGCTCGGCCTGGAGCCCACGGTCTATCACATGAACGAGGGCCACTCGGCACTTCTGTCGCTGGAGCGCGTGCGGCGGCTGAAGGAGCGTCACGGTCTCAGTTTCGCCGAGGCGCGCGAAGTGGCTTGCGCCGGCTTGGTGTTCACTACTCACACGCCAGTCCCGGCCGGGCACGACTACTTCTCGACTGGATTGCTCGATCATTACCTGGGCGATTACTCGAGTGGCCTCGGTCTTTCCCGTCAGGAATTCTACGGGCTGGGCCGCCAGAACCCCGCCAATGACTCCGAGGAATTCTGTATGACCGTGCTGGCGCTGCGCATGGCGGCCTCTACCAACGGCGTCAGCCAGTTGCACGGCGCGGTCAGCCGCAAGATGTGGAAGACGCTGTGGCCCGGCGTGCCGGAGGACGAAATCCCTATCGGTTCAGTGACCAACGGGGTGCACTTCCGCTCCTGGATTTCCGCCGAAATGAACCAGCTTTACGACCGTTACTTGAGTCCGAAGTGGCGCGAAGAGGGCGCCGACGCCGAGCTTTGGAAGCGCGCCCAAACCATCCCCGCCGAGGAGCTGTGGCGCACCCACGAGCGCCGGCGCGAGCGCCTGGTGAGCTTCGCGCGCCGCCGGTTGCGCGTACAATTGGAACGGCGCGGCGCCCCGCAGGCCGAAATCGATGGCGCCGACGAAGCGCTCAATCCCGACGCCCTCACCATCGGCTTCGCGCGCCGCTTCGCCACTTACAAACGGGCCACTCTGCTGCTGCGCGACCCGGAGCGGCTGGCGCGCATCCTCAACGATCCGCAACGTCCGGCGCAGATCCTGTTCGCCGGCAAGGCGCATCCGCGCGACGACGCCGGCAAGGTCTTCATCCAGCAGATCGTCAAACTCGCGCAGCGCCCCGAGTTCCGCCGCCGCATTGTCTTCTTGGAGAACTACGACCCGGCGGTGGCTCGTTACCTGGTGCAGGGTTCCGACGTCTGGCTGAATACGCCGCTTCGGCCGCTCGAAGCCAGCGGCACCAGCGGCATGAAAGCCCTCGCCAATGGCGGATTGAACCTCAGCATCCTGGACGGCTGGTGGGATGAAGCCTGGCGCCCGGCGGCCGCGGACCAGCCCTTCGTCGGCTGGGCCATCGGCCGCGGCGAAAAGTACGACAACCAGGACTATCAGGATCAGGTGGAATCGTTGGCCCTGTATGAGATCCTCGAGCACGACGTCATCCCGGCCTTTTACGAGCGCGGCGCCGATGGCCTGCCGCGCCGCTGGATCGCGCGCATGAAATCCTCCATCGCCACGCTGTGCCCCGAGTTCAACATGCAGCGCATGGTGACCGAGTACGCCACCGATTTTTACCTGCGCGGCCATGAAAGGCACCAGCACCTGATGGCCGATAACGCCGCCGCCGCCCGTGCGCTGGCCGCCTGGAACCGGCGCATCCACGACAACTGGGGGCAGGTGGCCGTCGAAAGCGTGGATGCGCTGCCGGAGACGGAGTTGCGCAGCGGCGGCCAGGTGGAAGTGCGGGCGCGCGTCCGCCTGGGCGCCCTCAGTTGCGACGAGGTCTCGGTGGAACTCTATCTCGGCATGCTCGACGCCGATTTCGAGATCTGCGATGCAGCCGCCGTGCCGATGGAACAGGTGAGCCAGGCCGCCGGCGGCGTGTATGTCTTCGCCGCCCATTCCGCCGCCTGCCGCGAGAGCGGCCTCCACGGTTACACCGTCCGTGTCCTTCCCTACCACGCCGACGAACCGCAACAGTTCCTGCCCGGATTGATTCGCTGGGCGAACGCGTAGGCTCATTCCGCGCGGCGCGAACGGCCGGGCTGTCGCCTGTTAAGATGGCTTCTGCTCGGGATGCGGCGATGGACGCCGGCGAATGGCATGAACCGAAGCGGCGCAGATTGGCGAGGAGGAATCGACCGATGAGGCTCAGACGTGTGGTGCCGCACCTGTTGTTGCGGATCGGGTTGGCGGTGACAGGTCTGGGCCTCGCCGCGGCGGCCGCTGAGGCGCCTGCGGAGTTCCGGTGGTCCGTGCCGGTGGCGGACACTCTGATCGCGCGATTCCCCGACCCCGACGCGATTCACTGGCAGGGGCAGACGAACCACTTTAGCTGGCAGGCCGGCTACGTAATGTTCACGATGGAGAAACTGTGGAGGCTGACCGGTGAGCGGCGCTACCTCGACTACATCCGGCGTTACGTCGATCAGCAGGTGGACGGGCATGGCCGCATCCCGGGCTTCCAGCCCACCGCGCTCGACAACTTCCTGCCGGGCTACGCTGTCCTGTTCCTGTACGAACAGACCAGGCTGGAGAGGTACAGAATCGCCGCCGCCACCATTCACAATGCGTTCGCGCACTATCCGCGCAACGCGGACGGAGGCTTCTGGCACGCCGACTGGGCCAGGCACCAGATGTGGGTGGACGGCGTGTTCATGGGCGAGATGTTTGAGGCGCGCTATGGCGCCGTGATGCACGACCGGGCGGCCTTCGACCAGGTCACCGGGCAGATGAAGCTCCTGCTCAGCCATTGCCGCAAGCCGAACGGGCTGCTGCTGCACGGCTGGGACGAGTCGCGTGCCGCTTCGTGGGCCGACAGGCAGACGGGCCTCGCGCCGGAGGTCTGGAGCGAGGGGCTGGGGTGGTTCGCGGTGCTGCTCGCCGACGTGTTCGACTATCTGCCGCAGGATCATCCCGACCGGGCCGCCCTGCTCAGCGCATTGCGCAGCCTGTGCGCGGGACTCAAGGAAGTACAGGACCCGAAAACGGGAATGTGGTGCCAGGTGGTCGATAAGCCGCGCGAACGCGGCAATTGGAACGAAACCTCGGGCACCGGGATGTTCACCTACCTGATCCGCAATTCGATGAATAAGGGCTACATCGGGCGCGAGGAGTACATGCCGGTGGTGCGCAGGGCCTACGCGGGGATCGTAACCAAAGCCGTGCCGGCTGCCGATGGCCGGCTCGACATCGTCGATTGCAGCAGCATCGGGATCATGGGCAACTTCGAAGCGTACATTGGTTGCCCGAGGGAGACCAACACGTTCGCGGGAACCGCATCTTTCATCCTGGGGACGAGCATCATGGAGGCGCGCTAAGCCGCGTAGCTCGTGGGGCAGGCCCGCGACCTGCCAACCGCCTGACGCCTGCCCCACTGTCCTCCTTCGCAACCTACGGATACAACCCGCGGATTTTAACGGCTTCGGCCACGCGGCCGATGCCTACGATGTTGGCCGCCAGGCGCATGCTCACCTTGCGGTCCATCTGGATTTTGAGCACCTCGCGGAAAGCGCGCGTCATCACCTTCTCCAGCCGCAGGTTGACGTCCTGCTCGTCCCAGAACAGGTGGTTTTCGTCCTGCACCCATTCGAAGTACGACACGGTGACGCCGCCCGCATTGCAGAGAATGTCGGGAATCAGGAACGCCCCGCGCCGGTCGAGGATGCGGTCCGCTTCCGGCGTCACCGGGCCGTTGGCCGCCTCGGCGACGATGCGCGCGCGAATCGTGTTCGCGTTCTCTTCGGTGATGGCGCCTTCGAGCGCCGCCGGCACCAGCACTTCGCACTCCAGCGCCAGCATCTCGGCCGGTCTCACCGCCTCCGAACCGGCGAAGCCCATCACGCTGCCGGTCTTCTCCTTGAACGCCATCACCGCCGGGATGTCCAGCCCTTTGGCATTGTAGATGGCGCCGCGCGTGTCGTTCACCGCAATCACCTTGAAGCCAGCCCGGTCGAGCAGCATGGCGGCGATGGATCCGGCGTTGCCGAAGCCCTGCACCACCGCCCGCGCTCCGGCGACCGGAATGCCCAGGTGCTCGCAGCTTGCCAGCACGGTGTAATACACGCCGCGTCCGGTGGCCTCATTGCGCCCCAGCGATCCGCCCAGACTGATCGGCTTGCCGGTCACCACGCCGGGAACCGGATACCCCATGTTCATGCTATAGGTGTCCATGATCCACGCCATGACCTGCGGCGTGGTGTAGACGTCCGGCGCCGGAATGTCCTTTTCCGGTCCGATCAGCGGCAGAATGGCGGTGGCATAACGCCGCGTCAGCCGCTCTAGTTCGCCCATCGACAGGGCCTTCGGGTTGCATGTCACGCCGCCCTTGCCGCCGCCGAACGGAATATTCACCACCGCGCATTTCCACGTCATCCATGTGGCTAGCGCCTTCACTTCGTCCACGGTCACGTCTGGGTGGTAACGAATGCCGCCCTTGGCCGGGCCGCGCGTGGTGTTGTGCTGCACCCGGAACCCTTCGAAGCGCACAATCCGCCCGGTATCCATGCGCACCGGCACGCTCACCGTCAGGACGCGTTCCGGATACTTGATCATCGCTCTCACACTGTCGTCGAGCTCCAGCGCGTCCGCCGCCAGGTCGAAATTCTCCAGTGCGACTTGGTATGCGTTCTTCTCTGCCATTGCGGTAGCTAACATGGCAGACCTCCTTTCCAGTTCGGCGGGCCCGGTAAGACCCACCGCCTGAATAATAGCCCCAATGCAGCACCACGTCAACGGGGTGCTCTCCGGCGAGGGCGGTCTCGCCACTGATGCGTTGGCCGCGCCGCTCGCACCGCCTCCCCGGTTGCTATGCTGAACGGGAGTGGACTTCAATCCCGCCGCGCTCGAACGTATCTCGATCCGCGCCACCAACTGGCTGGGCGATGCCGTGATGTCGCTGCCGGCGATTCGCGCGATTCGCCAGGCGTGCCCGCGCGCCGAAATTGCGTTGGTGGCGCGGCCCTCGGTGGCTGAACTCTACGCTCGTGAATCTTCCATCACTCGTGTGATCCCCTGCCCATCGCCGAAGTCGCTGGGCGAGCGCCGCGCTTTTGCGGCGCGCCTGCGCGCGGAGTGTTTCGACGCCGCGTTTCTGTTGCCGAACTCATTCGGCGCGGCGTTGACGGCCTGGCTGGCGCGCATTCCGGAGCGCATCGGCTATGCGCGCGACGGACGGACATGGCTGCTGACGCGCGCGATTCCCCGGCCGGAGCCGGGTGATATTCCACGCCATGAGCGCTTCTATTATCTGGAACTGCTGCGGCGCGCCGGGCTGATCGAGCGTTTCCCGGAATCGTCCGCCATCCGTCTGGAGGGAATTGCGGCTGCGCGCGAAGCCGGCGCTGCCCGCTTGCGCGAGCTCGGCGTCGACTCGGCGGCGATCGGCGTCAGCCCCGGCGCCGCTTACGGCGATGCCAAGCGCTGGCCACCGGAACGGTTCGCCGGGGCGGCCCGCGCGGTGGCTAAGGCGCTGGGCTCGAGCGTGCTCGTGTTTGGCTCGGCCGCCGAGAGCGAATTGTGCGAGGCAGTCGCTGCGGGCCTGCGCGGCGGAGGCGTGGACGTTCGCAATCTGGCTGGCGGCACGACGCTCGGCGAATTCATCGGCCTGGCCGCCGCCTGCCGCCTGTATCTCACCAACGATTCGGGAGCCATGCACGTGGCTTCCGCGCTGGGCGTGCCGACGGTAGCCGTCTTTGGCGCGACCGACGACGTTACCACCGGCCCCACCGGGCCGCTGGCTCGCGTGGTGCGCGAGCACGCCGAATGCAGCCCGTGCCTGCTGCGCAATTGCCCCATCGATCACCGCTGCATGACCCGCGTCACGCCGGAGCGCGTGGCCGCGGTTTCGCTGGAACTCATAAACTCGACCGCCGAGACATGGATACACGAAGCAAAATCCTGACTCCGGACGCCGCCCGCGCGCTCCCCCGGCCGCTGGCCGTGGTCACCGGCTACTTCGACGTGCTCCGCGCCGGGCACGCCCGCCAACTCGCGGGCGTCCGCCACCGAAGCGGCGCCCGGACCCTGCTGGCGCTGGTGCTCCCATTCTCCGGCGAGGTGTTCGACATACGCGCGCGCGCCCGCATGGTGGCCGCGTTACGAGTGGTAGACTACGCGGTTGTAGCCGATGAGCTGGAGGCGGACGCGCTCCTCGATGTGCTGCGCCCGCAGACGGTGATCCACATGGAGGCCGATGACGCGCGCCGCAACCGCGAAATCGCGGAGCGCATCCGGAGCGGGCAGGGGCGAGGCGAACAGTAGGGCCAACGCAACAATGACTTCGCACTGTCTGACGGGCAAACGTGGCGGCACGCACGGGTGCGTGCGCCACGATCCAAGACGACGATGCCGATCTCGCAATCCATAGCCGGGCAACTCGAGCGAGCCAGTTGGATTCGCCGCATGTTCGAAATCGGCATCGAGCTTCGCCACAGTCGCGGCGCCGAAAACGTTTTCGATTTCAGCCTCGGCAATCCGGAAGTGGAACCGCCCGCGGCGGTGATCGGCGCCCTGCGCCGCGTGGTGGAAGAGAATCGGCCGCACAGTCACGGCTACATGCCCAACGCCGGCTACCCGGAAGTCCGGGCGCAACTGGCGCGCCGCCTGGCCGCATCCACCGGCCTTCCCTTTGCCGCCGAGCATCTCATCATGACCAGCGGCGCGGCCGGCGCCATCAACACCGTGCTCAAGTCGATTCTCGACCCCGGCGACGAAGTCATCGTTCTCAATCCCTGTTTTCCCGAGTATCGCTTTTACATCGAAAACCACGGCGGCCGCGTGGTCCTGGTGGAAACCACCGCCGACTTCTTGCCCGATCCGGAGCGCATCGCCGCCGCCGTGACGCCGCGCACCAAGGCGCTGATCCTTAATTCGCCCAACAATCCTACCGGAAGGCTCTATCCCGCCGCCGTCTTGCGCGAATTGAATGCGATCGTGCGCGATCCGCTGCTCGCGATCAGCGACGAGCCGTATCGCCCGATCGTTTACGATCGCGTCGCTCCGCCCGACACGCTGGCCCTGATCGACCGCTCCGTGCTGGCCTGGAGCTGGTCGAAAGCGATGGCGATCGCCGGCGAGCGGATCGGCTACTTGTGCGTTTCGCCGCGCCTCAAGGAAGCCGCGGCTCTCGCCAACGCCTGCACGTTCGCACACCGCATTCTCGGCTTCATCAACGCACCCGCCATCTGGCAGCGCGTGGTGGGGATCGAGCCGGAGGCCACGGTGGATGTCAGCCTCTACCAGGCCAAGCGCGACCGGTTGTGCGGCGCGCTGCAGGCGATGGGTTACGATGCGCCGCGCCCCGAGGGCTCGTTTTACGTTTTCCCCAGGACCCCCATTCCCGACGATGTCGCTTTCATCCGCGCTTTGCAGGAAGAAGGTATCCTCGCCGTCCCCGGCTCCGGCTTCGGCCGCAGCGGCTACATGCGGCTCTCGCTGACGATTTCTTCGTCCGAAATCGAACGCTCGCTCCCCGGCTTTGAGCGCGCGATTCGCAAAGCGCAAGCCGGGTAACGCCGCCAGCCGAAGCGGCCTGAGCGCGCCTCCTCGCATGGAGGGAATGCCTTCGGAGCAGATGTTCGACCGGCTCGGCGGGATCGCTGACCCACTTCGGAACGGCTCCGGCAAGGGGCTGATTGCGAAAAGCGAAGCGGTCAATTCTAGCCCCGCGAACCGGTTGATACACTATGCTTGAGACCTTGGGCCGGTTCTACAATCACGCCGAGCTTGTCGAGCAGCGCCAGCGCTGGCGGCGCGAGGGTAAGACCGTCGTTTTCACCAATGGATGCTACGATCTGCTGCATCCCGGGCACATCAGGACCCTGGAGGCGGCGCGATCGATGGGCGATGTGCTCGTGCTGGCTCTTAACTCCGATGCCGGCACCCGCCGCATGAAAGGGCCTTCGCGCCCCATCGTCGCCGAAAACGAGCGCGTCGAATTGGCGCTGGCTCTCGAAGCGGTCGATGCCGTCACTCTTTTCGACGAGGAGACGCCCCGCGCGCTGATCGCAGCCGTTCTGCCCGACGTGCTGGTCAAGGGCGCCGACTGGTCCCATTTCGTGGCTGGCCGCGAGGAGGTGGAGGCGGCCGGAGGCAAAGTCGTCACCTTGCCGCTCGAACCGGATTATTCTACGACTAACGTAGTTACATTGATCGCCGCCGGACACCACTCTTGACCCATCCCGCGATTCGAGATCTGTTCCTGGAACTGGGGCGTCACCCCAACTTTGCGGAAGCTGTTCGCAAGCTTGCCGGCGATGGCGCGGCCAGTTTGTCGGGCTTGACCAGCACCGCCAAAGCCGTGTACTCGGTGCTGCTCTGGCAGGCCACCGGTCGTCCTCTGATAATTGTCATAGATGGTAATCAGGAAGCCGAGGCGCTGTCGGAAGCCGTCGGCACGTTCTTCCGCCTGCTAGCCACCGATGACCGTGATGGCCCGCAGTTGCTTCCGGCGTTGGATGTTCTGCCGTTGCAAAAGCTTTCCCCGCACGCCGAGATTCTGGCGACGCGTGCGGTCGGATTGTGGCGCCTGGTTGCGGGCCACGCGCCCATCACGGTGCTGCCGGTGGCCTCGGCTCTGCTGCGCATTGAGCCCGCCGCCTATTACCGGCAGCTCGCTCTGCGGCTGAAGGTGGGCGACGAGCTGCCCTTGGAAGAAGTGGTCGCCCACCTGGAAAGCGTCGGCTATCAGCGGCGGGAGCCAGTGGAAATGGTGGGGGAATACTCGGTGCGCGGCGGGATAGTGGATGTCTTCTCTCCCGAAGCCGCCAAGCCGATACGCATCGACCTGTTTGGCGACCAGGTGGAATCCATTCGCCGGTTCGACGTGGAGTCGCAGCGCTCCGTGCTGAAAATCGGCGACTGCACCCTGCTGCCGCTCACGGAATTCCAGAAGTCGCGCCAGCTTCTCACCGGGTTGCACGACTTGATGCGCCAAGCCGGCACGCCCGAGCGCGAGCTGCCCGCCCCGGGAGAACCCTTTCCCGGCTGGGAGCCGCTCGTCGGCATGGTGCGCGCGAAAACGGGAGCGGTCCTCACGCTGGCCGGGAAGCCGATCATTGTCTGGGATGAACCGGGCCAGGTGCGCAGCGCGGCCGAGCGGCTCTGGAAACGCCTGGAGCAGATTGAACCCTCGCCGGCCTACGCTCCCGGCAAAATCTTCTATCGCTGGGATGAGTTCCAGCAGTCGGCCCAGGCGCTCCCACAACTCGTGATGGAAGAGCTGGAAATTGGGATGGGCGCGTCGGCCCACATTGCAACCCGGCCTTCGCTGCGCTTCCACGGCAACGTCCAGGTGGCGATCGCCGAAGCACGTACGCTGGTGGAGTCGGGAAACCGGGTGGCTTTCTTCGCGCCTGCCACGGGTGAAGTAGAAAGGCTGGCCGACGTCCTCAACGAGTACGGGGTGGCTTACCAACTCGGCGTGGAGCAGTTTGACTCCACTCCCGCCTATCTCGCGGAACGCGTCTATATGGCTGGCTCGGTGGCCAACATCCACCTCGTCAAGGGGCTGATCCGGCGCGGCGCGGCATTCCAGGATTCGAAACTGGTCGTCTTCGGTTCCGAGGATCTCTTCGAAGCCTCCGAACTGGTTGCACAGGCCCCCGCCGGCAAACCGGCGCTGGCGGCCTTTTCCGCCGATCTGATCGACCTCAAGCCCGGCGACTTCGTGGTTCACGCCGACCACGGCGTGGCCCAGTTCCTGGGTCTGCGGGAGATCGCCCAAGGTGACGCCAAGGGCGATTACATGCTGCTCGAATACGCCGCCGGTGCCAAACTCTACGTCCCGCTGGCGCGCATGGACCTGGTCGAACGGTTCCGCGGCGCCGGCGATGCCAAACCCGCCCTCGACCGCATGGGCGGAGCCACCTGGACCAAAACCAAGTCCCGCATCAAGGCCAAGATGCGCGATATGGCCGGCGAGCTGTTGAAACTCTATGCCGCACGCAAGCTGGCCGACGGTTTCTCATTTTCCGCCGACAGCAACTGGCAGCGCGAGTTCGAGGACGCTTTCGATTTCACCGAAACCCGCGACCAGTTGACCGCCATCCGCGAAATCAAGCGCGACATGGAAGGCCCCCACCCTATGGACCGCCTGCTCTGTGGCGACGTCGGTTACGGCAAGACCGAGGTCGTGATGCGGGCCGCTTTCAAAGCGCTCGGCGATGGGCGGCAAGTTGTCATGCTGGCTCCTACTACTGTTTTAGTATTTCAGCACCTCGAAACCTTCAGACGCCGCTTTCAGCCGTTTCCAGTGCGTGTCGAGATGTTCAGCCGCTTCCGCTCACCCAAGGAGCTCAAGGCCAGCTTGGCGGATCTGGCCGAAGGCAAAGTGGATATTGCCATCGGAACCCACCGGCTGCTGTCGCAGGACGTTCAGTTTCGCGACCTGGGCCTGGTTATCGTGGATGAAGAACAACGCTTTGGCGTCAAACACAAGGAGCGGCTCAAGCAGTTGAAAAAACAGGTGGATGTCATCACTATGAGCGCCACTCCCATTCCCAGAACACTACATATGTCGTTATTAGGATTGCGCGACATGTCGGTGATCGAAACTCCACCCAAGGACCGGCTCGCCATTCACACCGTCGTCGCTCCGTTTCAGCCGGAACTGATTCGCGCTGCGGTAGAGCTCGAATTGGGCCGGGGCGGGCAAGTCTATTTCCTGCACAATCGTGTGGATTCCATCTGGGCGCGAGCTGCCAGTGTCCAGGAACTGGTTCCCAACGCGCGCATCGGTGTCGGCCACGGCCAGATGGCGGAAGCTGAGCTGGAAAAAACCATGCTGCGCTTCATGCGGCACGAGTTCGACATCCTGATATGCACTACAATTATAGAAAATGGACTCGACATTCCGCGGGCAAATACTATGATTATAGAGAATGCCGAGCGCTACGGGCTGAGCGAGCTCTACCAGTTGCGTGGACGCGTAGGCCGGTGGAACCGGCGCGCGTATGCCTACTTGCTCGTGCCACCCGATACCGAACTGACCGAGATTGCCCGCAAGCGGCTTGCGGCACTCAAGGAATTCAGCGACTTAGGAGCCGGATTCAAGATCGCCGCGCTGGATCTGGAACTGCGCGGCGCGGGCAATCTGCTGGGCGGCGAACAGCACGGCCACATCAACTCGGTGGGCTACGACACTTACGTGCGGCTGCTCGATGAGACCGTGCTCGAATTGAAGGGCGAGGAAGTGGTTCCGGAAGTCCACTCGGCGGTGAATCTCGGGTTGGACATTCGAATTCCGCCCGACTACATTCCCGACGAGAACCAGCGACTGCGCGCCTATCGCCAGATCGCCAATGCGAGCAACCCGGAAGCGCGCGAGCGTGCCGAAAAGGAACTGGAGGACCGCTTCGGCACAGTGCCGGAGGCAGTGCGCAGCCTGCTGGCTTATTCCGCCATCAAAACCAGCGCCGAGCAATTGGGCATCGAGACTATCGACCGGCGCCATAACGTCTTGAGCATCAAGTTCCACCGCGAAACACGGGTGGATCCGGCGCGGCTCATGCACCTGGTAAAGAAAACTCCCGGCGCGCAGTTCACTCCGGCAGGAGTATTGCTACTACCATTGGATGGTCAGGCATCGGCACGGGAGATTCTCGCCTTCCTCGATGCCAGACTGGAGCAGATGCGGCCGCCGGGGTAGAACAGACGATCGGTTTTTGTCGTCTGTCGAAGTTGTCTGTCAAAAATGCGTGGTGCATACGCGGCGCATGACAGACCACAGGGCGACGGTCTGTCCTGCCCTCGTGCGGCCTTTCCGCAATGGTAGAATGGAGCGTTAACAGCTATGATTCGCAGGGTTGTAGTAGTCATGATGGCGGCCTTGACCGCCGCGGTTGCCGCGGATATTCGCGTGGTGGAAGAGATTGCCGCCAAAGTAAATGGGGACATTGTCACCCGCGGCGAACTCGACGAACAGCGGAGAGAGCTGGAGATGGTCCTGCGCCAGGAGCGGCACATGACCGGCATGCAACTCGCCGCCGCCGTGGAGGAGGGATCCAAGAACTTCCTGCGGGAGAAGATCGACCAGTTGCTGATGGTGCAGAAGGCCAAGGATTTGAATATCAGCGTGGATAGCGAGGTGGCCAAACGGTTGGCCGAAATGCAGGTGGCGGCGAAGATCACCGACCCCGACAAGTTCCACGACTACATCCGCGATAACACGGGCATCCCCTTTGAAGAGTACAAGCAGAAGATGACGGACGAATTCCTGTGGCGCCGGCTGATCGGCCAGGAGGTCGGCGCGCGCATCTCCATTCCCGAGCCCGAGCTGCGCAAATACTACGATGCGCATCGGGCGGAGTACGTGCGCAAAGCGCAGGTCTTCCTGAGCCAGATTCTCATCTCCACCGAGGGGAAGACGCCGGAGCAGGCGGCGGCCGCCGAAGCGAACGCCAAAAACGTGGCGGCGCGCGCGCGCAAGGGCGAGAAATTCACCGATCTGGTGACCGCCTACTCCGACGACCCGGAAACGGCCAAAGCCGGAGGCTCTCTGCCGCCGCGCGAAAAAGGCATGTCGTTGCCGGAGATCGAAGATTTCGCATTCAAGGAGAAGAAGGGCTCGGTTTCCGACCCGATCAAGATCGCGCAAGGCTTTGTGATTCTGCGCATCGACGAACGCTATGAGGCGGGGCAAGCCTCGTTCGACGAAGTCAAGGAGCAGATTCAAGAGACCCTGTCCGCGCCGCAAATGGATGTCAGGGTCCGCGCTTATTTAACCAAATTGCGGCAGGAGGCGTTCCTCGAAATCAAGGAAGGTTACGTGGATACCGGCGCCGCTCCCGGCAAGGACACCCACTGGCACGACATCTTGCAACTGAAACCGCAGACCACCACCAAGGAAGAAGTCGCCGCCACGTACAAGAGGCACAAGCACTTCCTCTTCATCCCAATACCGGGAACCACGGCCACCAAGGGCACCAAGCCTAACATCGACACATCCAAACTGGGCGAGCCCGCAACGCCGGCCGCGGCCGCAACACCAGACGCGCCCGCAACGGCGGCTCCGCCCGCAACGCCGGACGCTCCGGCCGCCGCGCCGGGCAAACCATGAAGTCGCCTTACGTCAACGAGGTCGAGCCCAACAAGGTGATCACCGGCAGTTTTCTGGTGCATTCCAAGGAAATCCGCCAGAAAAGGACGGGCGAGCTCTATCTCTCGCTGCTCTTGGGCGACCGCACGGGCGAACTGGACGCCAAAATGTGGGACAACGTGGCCGAGGTTGTGGAGACCTTCGAGCGCGACGATTTCGTCAAAGTGAAGGGGCTGATTCAGGTCTTCCACAACCGGCCGCAGTTGACGATTCACAAGATCCGCCGCATGGAAGACAGCGAAGTCGAATTCGGCGACTACTTTCCTTCTTCCCGGCGCGACCCCCAGGAGATGTGGCTGGAGCTGCGCGCGGTGGTGAACTCGATCGGCAACCCACACTTGCGGGCCTTGGTCAACGCCATGCTGGATGACGAAGACATCGGGCGGCGTTTCCGCTCGGCGCCGGCCGCCAAGCAGATCCACCATGCCTTCCTGGGCGGCCTCATCGAGCATGTGCTTTCGCTCTGCGCCCTGGCGCGCGCCGCCGCCGCGCACTACTGCGAGGTGGATCTCGACCTGCTGCTGGCGGGCGCGGTGCTCCACGATATCGGCAAAATCTACGAGCTGAATTACGCGCGCGGTTTTTCCTATTCTCCCGACGGCCAGTTGATTGGCCACATCAATATCGCGATGCGCATGGTGGCCGACAAGCTTCCTGCGCTGCCGGACTTTCCGCCCACTCTGCGCACGCTGATCGAGCACATGATCCTCAGCCATCACGGCCATCTGGAATTCGGCTCGCCCAAGCTACCGCAATTTCCCGAGGCGTTGCTGCTGCATTACCTCGACGACATGGATTCGAAGATGGAAGCGATGCGGGCGATGATTGAAAACGACCGCCAGGTGGAGGGCTGTTTCACCACTTTCAATGCGGCGCTGGAGCGCCCCGCGCTGAAAATGGAGCGGTTCTTGAATCCGCCGCCGCCGAGGGCTGCCGCACCCGCCGCGGCCGAAAGCGAAGAGGCGCGTGAGCCGCAGCCCAAACCGGATGCGCTGCCGTCGCCGCCGGTGCACCCGGCGTTCGCGCCGAAACCCGATTCGCCGTTTGCCGGCAAACTGCGGCAGGCCTTGCAGCCGGCTGCGACAGACCAGGAAAAGTGATGCCTAAAACCGCCCGCGCTGTCCCGCCGCCGCTCGAACTGGAATGCCTCAACGCCCTGTGGACGCTTGGCGAAGGCAATGTCAAGCAGGTGCGGGAAATCGTCACCGCCCGCCGGCCGCTGGCGTACACTACCATCATGACCGTGCTCGACCGCCTGGTGCGCAAAGGTAAGCTGGAGCGGCGCAAAACAGGACGCGCTTACGTCTACGCGCCGCGTACGCTGCGCGATGAGATGCGCCGCACGGCCATCCGCGAGCTGGTGGCCGGCTTCTTCGACGGCTCCGAGCGCGAGTTGTTGCGCTTTCTCGGCGCCGGAGCGGACGCCGCAGCGGAGGACCGCGCTCCTCGCCGTGGCGCCGCGCCTGAAGAAGCGCGGATCGACACGGTGCTGCTCTAAAGCGCCGCCATGCTGGTGCTCGCGATTGTCTTTGGCGCGGCACTTCCGCTGGCTGCGGCATACGCCTGGGGCGTCATCCTGCTGCGCCGGCTGGCCGCTCCTCCCGAAATCGCGCTGGCGGTGGGCGCGGCCTTCGAGAGTCTGCTGATTTTCTTGCTGTTGATATTGCATTTGGGTTGGCGGCCGGCTTACCTGGTGGTGGGCCTGGCGCCGCTGGCTGTCCTGCCCTTCCTCCGCCCTGCCAGACTCGAGGACGCAGGCGTCGAGCCGCTCGGCCGCTATGGCCGCATCGCCGCGGGCGTCATCTTTGCCGCCTATGGCGTCTGGTATCTGGTGAATGCGCTGGCGCCGGAGATTTCGCCGGACGGCATGACCTATCACTTGGGCCTGCCCTTCGAATACACGCGGCTGGGCCGGTTTCCGCATCGCATCGCGTTCTATGACATGCTGCCCCAGGGCATGGAAATGCTGTTCACCATGGCGTTTGCGTTCGGGCGCCATTCGGCGGCCAAGTTGGTGGAATTTGGCTTTTTGGCTGCCACGCCAACGCTTCTGCTGCGCACGGCCAAGCGCCTTGGGTTGCCGGAACGCGCGTGGCTGGTGGCGGCGGTATTCTACTTCTGCGCTCCGGTGACGGGGTTGACCGGAACGACGTCATACAACGAAGCCGCGCTGGTATTCTTCACGCTGGCCGCGTTCTACCTCCTGCTGGTATGGCGGGACACGGGTGCTGCGTGGTACCTGCCGGCGGCCGGATTGGCGGCGGGATTCTGCTACGCCATCAAAATGCCGGGCGCGATGGCGTTGGCGGGCGCGGCGCTTTGGGTGGCCGTATGGGGTGGCGCCCGGCGGTGGCGCGGGTTGGCGCTGTTGGCACTGGGCGCCCTGCCGGCCGTGGCGCCGTGGCTGGTGCGCAACGCCGTGGCGGCGGGCAATCCGTTGGCGCCCCTCGGCAACGCCCTGTTTCCGAACCCGTATTTTCACCTCCTGCGGGAACGGATCCTGGCAGCGGACCTGGCCGCCTATGGCCACGTGGCGCCGCTTGACGTTCCGTGGCAACTGGCTTTCGGCGACCGTCTCACCGGCACTTTCGGCCCGCTCCTGCTGGCGCTGCCGCTGACGTTGCTGGCGTGGCGGAGCCGGGCCGCCAGACTCTTGATGGCAGCGGCCGTGCTGCTGGCGCTGCCATGGTTTTTCAACCAGGGCGCGCGCTTTCTGATGCCCTCGATGGCGTTGGCCGGACTGGCCCTGGGTGCCGCGCTGGCGGGCGCCTGGCGTGGCCGCGCGGCGTGGGCCGCGGTGGCGCTGCAGGCCATCGTGTGCTGGCCGCAGGCGCTCAATCTCTGGCCGCCGGATGACGCTTTTCGCCTGCGCAGTTTTCCGCTGGCCGCTGCTTTGCGCATCGAATCCCAGGCGAATTACCTGGCGCGCGAGGTTCCCGAATACCGGGTGGCGCGGATGATCGAAAAAAGCACTCCGAACGACGCGCGCATCTTCTCCTTCGGTCCGGTGGCGAACGCATACCTGCCGCGCGCCGTGACGGTGAGCTGGCAATCGGCCGAAGGCGAGCGCATGCGCGACGCTCTCTACGACGCCTTCTATCCGGGCGGACTGTTCCAACGCCGCGGCCGTTGGCCGGCAGAACCGCTGATGGGTCTCCGCTTCCGCCTGCCCGCCGCAGACGATGCCGAATGGGATGTCTCGGAGGTGGAGATCTACTCGAAGGGGAAGCGCGTTCCAACGGCCGCGGACTGGACCCTGGTTGCCCAGCCCAATCTCTGGGAGGCGCCGCTCGCCCTGGACCACAACTACGCCACCCGCTGGCGTACCTGGCGGCCGATCGAGGCCGGCATGGCGCTCGAAGTCGATTTTGAAGTCCCCGTGATCGCCGATGGCGTGGCCCTGGTGTCACGCACGCCATGTGAAGGCGTACCGCTGGAAATCTGGGTCAAGCCAACCGGCGACGACTGGCGCCTGGTGGGGAATTCCCCGCCGACCGAGGTCAGTCCCGCCGTGCCCCGGCGTCCGGACGGGATCGCGGCACTGCGGCGCGACGGCTTCGGCTACATCTTCGCTCCGGTCGAAGGCAGCGGCGAAGGCAGCATCGGCGCGGACATGCTGGCGAGCCCGCTGGCTTGGGGTCTGGAACCGGTCGCCAGAGCCGGATCGTCCGCCCTGTTCCGCGTCCGCTAGCCCGTGGCGCGGGCAGTCCTGCATGCCGTGTCGTCTCGGCATTTTCTTGGGGCGCGCAACACTCTGCCGTTGCCCGGAGCGTCGCCACGAATGGCCAGGCTGCAAGCAAAGACGGCCCTGTCGCCATGCTGAGACGGATGCCGCGCTACTCCCACCTGTACAATGAAGGGAAACCATGCGACCGCCCCCAAGCATTTTCAGCGCCGTAGTTATGGCCACCGCCTTGGTTTCCCTGGCGGCGATTCTCGGCTCGCAGCCGGCGCCGAAGGAACAGGTGGGTCCGCTCCCCCAGGGCGGCTATCTGTTGAATAGCGGATGGAAGCTTCGCCCGGCGGGAAAACAAGTGGCGCTCGATACGCTGCCCATGGCCACCGCGCTTTCGCCGGACGGCCGTTATCTGCTGGTGCTGCACTGCGGCTACCGCCCGCCCTCGATTGCCGTGCTCGACGCCGCAACCGGTGCGGTCGTCAGCACGACTCCAGTGCCCGACGCGTGGCTGGGGCTGGCCTTCGCGCCCCACAGCAACCGGGTGTATGTGGGCGGCGGCGCACGCGCGGCGGTGTTCGAGTTCGCCTTGGCCAGCGGCAAACTGGCGGCGGGGCGCACCTTCGCACTGGAAGCAGCCAGCCGCACGCCCAACGACTTTGTCGGCGACGTCGAGTTTTCGCCGGACGGCCGCCTGCTCTACGCGGCGGAGCTGAACCGCGATACGGTGGCGGTGGTCAATCCTCAATCGGGCATGGTGATCGAGCGCATCCGCACGGGGAGAAGGCCGTATCGTATCCTGTTCCATCCCGACGGCAAATCGTTCTTCGTCACCCACTGGGCCGATGGCACGCTCGGTCACTACGACGTGTCGACCGGAGGCCAGCTCGCACGAGTGGCGATTGGCGCGCATCCCACCGACATGGTGTGGCGCGCGGGCGGCAACGCGGAAGAGGTGGAGGACGAGCCCCGCTGGGCGGCGCGCATTTTCGTGGCGGCCACCAATACCAACAGCGTGTACGCGGTGGGCGTGAGCCAGGACCAAGAACTGCACGTGGTGGAGAGCATCAATGTCTCCATGACGCCGCGCCAGCCGCTCGGCATGTCGCCTTCCGGGTTGGGGCTGAGCGCCGACGGCCACCGGCTGTACGTGGCCTGCTCCGACGCGAACGCCGTCGCCGTGGTGGATCTCGCCGGCGACCGCAGCTACGTCAGAGGTTTCATCCCAGCCGGCTGGTATCCCACGGCGGCGCGCGCGCTGCCATCCGGGACGCTGGTCGTGCTCAACGGAAAAGGCGCGCGTTCGTATCCCAATCCGCACGGGCCCAATCCCGCGCGCCGGCCCGAACCGGTGCATGCCGGATTGGTTGAGGAGCAGTACGTGGCGCGCATGCAGACCGGTACGGCTTCGTGGATCGCGCCGTTTACCGACAGCCAGCTCGAAGAGTGGACCGCGGACGCGCTGGCCGATTCGCCCTATCGCGACAGCAAGCTGGATGAGACCAGCCCCCTGCCGCACATCGACCACGTCATCTACATCGTCAAGGAAAACCGCACCTACGACCAGGTATTCGGTGACATGAAGGAGGGCAACGGCGACCCGTCGCTCGAGTTGTTCGACGAAAACTCGACGCCCAACCTGCACAAGCTGGCGCGGGAGTTCGTGCTGCTGGATAATTTCTACGTCAATGCCGACGTCAGCGCCGACGGCCACAACTGGTCGACCGCGGCCATCGCGCCGGACTATGTGGTCAAGCTCTGGCCGAACTCATATGCGAACCGCGGCAAAGAGTACGATTTCGAGGAGCAGGACCCCGCCTCGCTGCCGCCGGCCGGATACCTGTGGACCAATGCCAACCTGGCCGGGCGCAGCATCCGCAATTTCGGCTACATGGTGGACAACCGGAAGGGCGCGCCCGTTGGCGCCGAGCAGATCGCCCGGGTGCGCGACCCCGTGCTGGCCAAGGTGACCAACTGGAAGTACCCGGGGTTCGACCTGACGATTCCGGACGTCGAGCGCGCGCAGGTTTTCCTGCAGGAGTTCTCCGCGTACGAAAAGAGCGGCAATATGCCGGAGCTGATCGTGATGCGCCTCGGCAACGATCACACGTCGGGGACTAAGCCCGGCGCGACCGCTCCGCTTTCCATGGCCGCCGACAACGACTACGCGCTGGGCATGATTGTGGAGGCCGTGTCGAAATCCAAATTCTGGACCAGCACGGCGATTTTCGTGGTGGAGGACGACGCGCAGAACGGCCCCGACCACGTGGACTCCCACCGCTCGCCCGCGTTCGTCATTTCCTCTTACGTGAGGCGTCGCCGGGTGGACAGCACCATGTACAATACCGCCTCCGTGCTGCGTACCATGGAGTTTCTGCTGGGGGTGAAGCCGATGACGCATTTCGATGCCGGCGCGCGGCCGATGACGTCGGTGTTTCAACCGCTGCCGGACGCGGCTCCGTACACGGCCGAGAAGCCGCGCATCCCGCTTACCACCCGGAACCCCGCCCACGGGCCCGGGGCCGAGGCGTCGCTTCACATGGATTTCGAGGAGGCCGACAAGAACGACGACGACGAATTGAACGACGTGCTGTGGCGGGCCATTCGCCGCAGCGATCCTCCGCCGCCTGCGCGGAGCTTTTTCGGGAAATAGAACGCGCGCCGGGCACGCGCCGTTGCGCGCGGCTCCAGCGTCGCGTTCGCCGCAGGACACTCGACATGCCGCAAATTTATCTGTGCTTCCTTTGGCACATGCACCAGCCGTTTTATAAGGACCTGGCCTCGGGCGAATACAAGCTGCCCTGGACGCGCATGCACGCGCTCAAAGACTACTACGGGATGGTGCGCATCCTGGAGGAATTTCCGCGCATCCGCCAGACCTTCAACCTGGTGCCTTCGATGATGGCCCAGGTGGCCGAGTACGCCTCGGGCGCGGCCCGCGATCCCTTTTTCGAGGCCGCGATGAAGCCCGCCGAGGCGCTCACCGATCAGGACCGCGCTTTTCTGCTGCGCCATTCCTTCTATTCCGATCCGCAGCGCATGATCTATCGCTACCCCCGCTACGGCGAGCTGTTCGATTCCTGGCAGTCGCAGAAGAATGCCGGGGCGCGCGCGGTGTTCGGGCCGCAGGATTTCCGCGATCTGCAGATGTGGTCGCAACTGTCGTGGTTCGACGAGGAATTCCGGACAAACGACGAGGAAGTGCGCGATTGGCTGCGCCGCGGGCGCAACTTCACGCTCGCCGACCAGGCGCGCATGGGAGCCAAGCAGCGCGAGATCGTGTCCCAGGTGGCGCCGGAGTACCGCAAGCTGGCGGCGTCGGGCCAAATCGAAATCTCCACCACCCCTTACTATCACCCCATTCTTCCCCTCATCTGCGATTCCGCGATCGCCCAAGTTTCCCATCCCGGAGTACCCTTGCCGCCGCGTTTCCGCTATCCGGGCGATGCGCGCAAGCAGCTCGAAATGGCGCGCGAGTTCACTGCGCAAACCTTCGGCGCCGCGCCGGCGGGGCTGTGGCCATCGGAGGGTTCGGTCTCCGACGAAGCGTTCGCTATCGCCGCCGAGCTCGGCTACCGCTGGGCCGCCACCGATAGCGGAGTGCTCAACCGCACGCTGGGGCGCGGCGTGGGCGTGGACGGACTTTACCGGCCCTATCGCTGGCAGCAGGGTGAGCGTTCCCTGGACGTGATTTTCCGCGACCATTACCTGAGCGATTTGATTGGTTTCGTCTACTCGAAAATGGACGCCGCCGCGGCGGCCGGCGATTTTCTCAAGCGCATCCGCGACAACTGCTCCCGCATTCTGGGCGCCGGCCACGACGCGTTGGTCCCCATTATTCTCGATGGCGAAAACGCCTGGGAGTATTACGACCAAAACGGGCGCCCCTTTCTACGGGAGCTCTACCGCCGCATCCAGGACGACGCGAGCCTGAGCGCGGTGACCGTCAGCGAAGGGATCGGGCGCCTGGCGCCGGAGCCGCTCGCCGGCATCTTCCCCGGCTCCTGGATCAACGCCAATTTCGACGTATGGATCGGCGCCGAAGAGGACAACCATGCGTGGGCGCAACTGCTACGCGCCCGCGAGACCTTCGATTCGGCGCCCGCGGCGGACGGCGACAAGCGGCGGATGGCCTATGAAGAGCTGCTCATCGCCGAGGGCAGCGACTGGTGCTGGTGGTACGGACCGGAGCACGATTCCGCTAACCGCCCGGAGTTCGACCAGCTCTATCGCAGCCACCTCGCCAACGTCTACCGCTTCCTCAACCTGATGCCGCCCGAAGAGCTTTCGCGTCCCATCCTGCGCTTGGCGCTGCCCGCCGTGCTGGTGCCGCCGTCGGGGCCAATCCGGCCGGTGATCGATGGCGAGGTCACCTCCTATTTCGAATGGATGGGCGCCGGCGTTTACCACGTCGATGAGCGGAGCGGCTCCATGCACGGCAAGAAGTTCCTGGTGAAGGAAGTGTACTTCGGCTCCGACGGACAGAGCTTTTTCCTGCGCGTCGACGTGAACCCGGGTTACGAAAAGGAACTGGGCGGCATGGAAGCGCGCTTCACCGGCCAGACGCTGGATGGCGCGCACACCAGCCAGGTCACCATCGGCTTCGCTTACGGCGCCGTCAAGCCAGTGGAAGTGAAGATGGCCGCTCCGGCCGAGGGCGCGATCGAATGCGCGTTTGCCCGCGTGCTGGAAGTGCGGATCTCGCTGGCGGCGCTGGGGATCGCCGCAGGCCAGGGATTGCGCTTTCAATCCTCTCTGTGGGAAGGCGGTCTCCCCGTCGACGCCATTCCGCATCAGGGTTGGCTGGAGATGAAAAGCACCGACCCGGACCGGTTCGACGACTGACTCGGCCGCGCGCCGGTTCACCCGAGGGAAGCCAGCGCCAGCGGAACCGCCGAAGCCTTGCCGCCGGCCCACTCGAGAAACAGCCGCATGCCCTGGTAGTCGCTGGGCCCAAGCTGGTGGACGATGTGGCGGGTGAGATACTGCCGCACCATCTCCGGCGCGAAGCCGCGGCGCGCCGCTTCCGCTGCGACAATTTCGTCCATGTGCTCCAGCCCATAGCGGCAGGAGTCGCGAAATGCCTGGGCTACGAATGCATTCGCCACGCCCTTGCGCGCGGCCCACACCGCGAATACCATCGGGTAGCCCGTCATCTCGACCCAGTCTTCGCCCAGGTCTCTCACTTCGTACGGCGGATGGGATGGGTCGATGCGCAAGGCGGGATCGCCTATGATGAGCGCGGCGTCGGCGGCGCCGAGCATCGCATTGAGATCCGGCGCGTGCGGCAATACTTGCGGCCGCGCGCCGTACTTGTGGTCGAGGACAATGCGGGCCAGCTCCACCGAGGTGCGCGAGCTCGAGTCCGCGGCCAGCGTGCGCACTTCGCCCAGCGGCTTGGCCGACACCAGCAGAATGCTGCGCACTGGGCCATGGCAGGCGATTCCCGCGCCGGGGAGAATCTCCAGCTCCTGGCGCGTGAGCTCGAACGAAGGCACGATGCCGATGTCCGCCGCTCCCGATTCGAGCGCGTCGGCGCACCCGGAAGGCAGGCGGAACTCCAGCTCGAACATACCCATCTGCGGCCCGTGCAGCATGCCCCAGACGAGAGGAGAAGTGTTGAGGAAACTGACCGCGCAAACCCGCGGCTTACTGGAATTCGGGAGGCTCAATCTTCGAGTGTACCGTAGCGCCATGCGCCGGGGCGCTGCCGGGCCGGCCCACTCCTGCCGGACGGATTATGCATTTTTCATCGAAAGTTCCGGGTCGCACCCGTAACCTGGCTGGGTTTGCGCTAATCTATCAGATCGGAAGGCTTCGCGGGCATCCACGCGATGCTCGATGCGGAACTGGGAGGTGCCTATGTTGCTGAAACCGATCGCCGTCATTCTTCTCGTGTTCGGCCTGCTGGCCAGCTTCCGGACGCTGCCGGCTCAGGAGCCGGTGGCGCCGCCGCCGGACCAGACGCTGACGGCGGATCAACTGCAGAATCTGGTGGCGCCTATCGCGCTGTACCCGGATCCGCTGCTCGGCCAGATACTGGCGGCCTCCACCTATCCGCTCGAAGTGGTCGAAGCCTGGCAGTGGCTGCAAAAGAATCCCGGCCTCACCGGCGCCGTGCTCACTTCCGCCGTCCAGCAGCAGAACTGGGACCCCAGCGTGCAAGCGCTGGTCGTGTTTCCCGACGTGTTGAAGCAGCTCAACGCCGATGTCAACTGGACCACCAACCTGGGCAACGCTTTTCTGGCGCAACAGCAGGATGTGATGGACGCGGTACAGGCCCTGCGGCAGAAGGCTCAGCAGGCCGGCAAGCTGGCTTCCACGCCGCAGGAGCAGGTGTCCGGCGATCAGGGCGCGATCGATATCAACCCGGTGGATCCGGACGTCATGTACGTGCCCGAATACAACCCGGTTTGGATCTGGGGGCCGGCGCTGTACTATCCCTATCCCGGCTGGTATTGGCCGCCGGATTCCATTATGGTGGGCGGGTTGTGGTTTGGATTCTACCCGCCGGTTTCGATGGGCTTCTACTTCGGCTATGGCTGGACCGGTTGGGGCGGCTGGGGCTGGCGCCCCGCCTGGGGAACCCACACCGTGATCGTGAACAACGCGTTTATTCATCGCTACAACTTCAACGAAACCAGAGGCGTGAGCCTGCATGGCACTACGGTTTGGGCGCATGACCCGGTGCACAGGATGGGCGTACCTTATGCCAATGCTGCGCTGCGCACCGAGTACCGGGCGAGCGTGAGGAGCAACCTGGCCGCGCCGGCCGCGCGTGCCTCGGGCGAGCCCACCGAGCGGATGGGCGACCGCACCGTGCCGCAGAACGCTCCGGCCGCGAACCGCAGCGCGTTCAGCGGCTATGAAAACGGCCGCGCCGCGCAACAGCACAGCGACCACGGCTATTCCAGCCTCGGCCCGGCACGCAGCCAGCCGGCGCCGCGGGCCGCGCCGGAGCGTCCGGCCGCCAGATCATCCGCGCCGGCTTCGGACAGACGCCGTTAGGGGGAGCGAGACCCGCCATGCGAACATTCACGTTTACCGCCATCGTCTTGGCCGCCTGCGTTTCGATTCAGGCTGCTCCGCCAGCCGGCCAGCGCACCTTCGCCACCCCGCAGGAGGCCGCACACGCGCTGGCCGATGCGGCGGAAGCCAATGACACGGCCGCGCTGCTCAAGATCCTGGGGCCCGACGGCAAGGATATCGTCTCCTCGGGCGATGCCAACGACGACAAGGCCGGCCGCGCCCAGTTTGCCCGCCTGGCAGCGGAGAAACTGCAAATCCGGCAGGATGAAGCCGACCGCAACACGATCCTCGCCGGCAACCAGGAGTGGCCCTTCCCCGTGCCGCTGGTCCGCAAAGACGGTGTGTGGCGCTTCGATTCCGCGGCCGGCCGCGTCGAGGTGCTGGCGCGCCGCATCGGGCGCCATGAGCTGAACGCCATCGAGGTCTGCCGCGGCTACGTGGAAGCGCAGATGGAATACGCGACCCGTCACCACGAAGGCAACGGCGCGATGCAATACGCGCAGAAGATCGTCAGCTCGCCGGGCAAGCCGGACGGTTTGTACTCGGAGGGCAATCCCGATAACCTGGTTCCCAAGTCCTTTGCAGAGGCGGCTGCTGCCATGTTCGCCGAAGGCAGGAAGCCGGTCCCGTATCACGGTTACTACTTCCACATCCTGAAATCGCAAGGGCCGGACGCCGAGGGCGGCGCCGCGAACTACGTCGTAAAGGGACAGATGATCGGCGGTTTCGCGCTGGCGGCCTTCCCGGCCGAGTACGGCGTCTCCGGCATCCAGACATTCATCGTCAACCAGCGCGGCATCGTCTACAGCAAGGACCTGGGGCCGAACACCATGACGCTGGCGCGGCAGATGACCGTCTTCAATCCCGATAAGACCTGGAAACCCGCCCACTTGGAATAGCTGGGGCATCCTTGAGGTTGCCCGCTATTTTCCCGACTTTTTCACAAACCGGTTCAGGTTGCTCGCCGGGTATTCTGAGGGCAAGCTAAAGCAGGCCATCCCCATAAGAAAATCCGATTCCCGGAATAGAAACTTCTGTTTTGGTGAACCTCGCGACCGTAGGGGAGAATCAAGGGAGTGCCGTGTGTGCACTGCTCCTAGATATGAGACGATTAACCCCGTTGTTCCTGTTTGCCTCCGTCTTCGCGCCTGGTTTGCTGGCGCAAGGCGCTTCGGACCTGAACGCCCGAATCTCCGCTGTTGAAGCCGCCGCCCAATCCGCGCAGAGCGCCGGCGATAACGCCTGGATGCTGACGAGCGCAGCGCTGGTACTGCTGATGACCGGTCCGGGCCTTGCTTTGTTTTACGGCGGCCTGGTCCGCCGGAAGAACGTACTGGGCACGATGATGCAAAGCTTTATCCTGATGGCCGTGGTGACCGTCATCTGGGCCGTGGTTGGTTACAGCCTAGCCTTCGGCGGCAACGGTCCCTTTGTGGGGGATCTGCGCTTTGCCCTGCTGCACAACGTCGGCGCCGCGCCCAACCCGGATTACGCGCCCACCATCCCGCACCAAACCTTGATGATCTACCAGTTGATGTTCGCCATCATCACGCCGGCGCTGATTTGCGGGGCGTACGCCGAGCGCATGAAGTTCAGCGCCATGCTGCTCTTCACCACGCTCTGGTCGCTGATCGTTTACTTCCCCATGGCGCACATGGTATGGGGCAAGGGCGGCCTGCTCAACGCCTTTCTCGGCGGCAAGTTTCCGTGCTTCGATTTCGCCGGCGGCACGGTGGTGCACATCACCTCCGGCGTTTCCGCGCTGATTTGCGCGCTCTACCTGGGCAAGCGCCTCGATTTCCCCAGCCCCGAGATGAAGCCCCACAGCATGGTGATTAGCTGCATCGGCGCCTGCCTGCTCTGGGTCGGCTGGTTCGGGTTTAACGCCGGCAGCGCGCTGGCGGCGTCCAGCCTGGCCACCAGCGCCTTCGTGGCCACCCATTTCGGCGCTTCGGCCGCCGCGCTCTCCTGGATGTTCGCGGAGTGGATACACTCCGGCAAGCCGAGCGTGCTGGGCGGCATCTCCGGCGCGGTGGCGGGACTGGTGGCCATCACGCCGGCTTCCGGTTTCGTCCAGCCGTTTCCCGCGCTGCTCATCGGTTTCGCGGCCGGGGTGGTCTGCTACTTCATGGTGGTCAAGGTGAAGAACTGGTTCGGCTACGACGATGCCCTGGACGCCTTCGGCGTGCATGGTATCGGCGGCACGCTGGGCGCGACATTGACCGGCGTTTTCGCCACCAGCGCCATCAACAGCGGCCTCAAGGATGCCTCTGGCCACGTCCTGCCGCTCGGGTGGGTGGATGGCAAGGCCTCGCAGGTGCTCAACCAGATGATAGGATGCGGTATAGCGTGGGCCCTCGCCATCGTAGGTACGCTTGTGATCTTGAAGGTCTGCGACGTTTTGGTCGGCTTGCGCGTAACGCCGGAGCAGGAGAGGGAAGGTTTGGACGTTTCCCAGCACGGTGAAGAAGGGTATATCTTCGAATCGTAAAGTCCTAGGAGACTAATTCCATGAAGAAGATCGAAGCGATTATCCAGCCGTTCAAGCTCGACGAAGTTAAAGAAGCGCTGAAGGCCATCGGTATCGATGGCATGACGATTACCGACGTGCGCGGCCATGGCCGCCAGAAAGGCCACCGCGAAGTATACCGCGGCCAGGAGTACAATGTGGACCTCCTGCCCAAGGTGAAACTGGAAATGGTTGTCCCGTCGGCCCGCTACGAGGAAGTGCTGAAGACACTGACCGCTGCCGCGCGCAGCGGCAAGATCGGCGACGGCAAGATTTTCGTCTTCGACGTCGCCGAAGCGGTGCGCATCCGCAACGACGATCGTGGGGAAACCGCTCTCTAGCCTCGCGCCCAGTCCCGCGCCGCCCGTGCTTCTCGACACCGGCGACGCGGGCACCGCTTTGGCCGAACGTTCGGCCCACGTCGACCGGGTGGTTTCGGCCGCGGCGGCGCAGATCCTGTTTCCCGCGTTTCCCGGCGATGGCCCGGCGCTGGTGGCCGTGGGCGGCTACGGGCGCCGCCAGATGTTCCCCTATTCCGACGTGGACCTGCTGCTGCTGTTCCGGACGACCGCGCAGGCCACCGAGCGCAAGGACGCCATCTCCGCTTTCCTGCAGCAGCTTTGGGACGGCGGCCTGCGCATGAGCCATTCCGTGCGCACGCCCGAGGAGTGCGCGGAGGTGTACGACCAGAACACCGAGCTCAACATCTCCCTGCTCGACCAGCGTTACCTGGCCGGCGACCGCGCGCTCTACGCGGCGCTGGCCGCCAGGCTGCCGCGCTTCGTGCTGGCCAATCGCGACGCACTGGCGCGCAACCTGGCGCGCCTCACGCGCGAACGCCACGCCAAGTACCGCGACACCATCCATCACCTGGAGCCCAACGTCAAGGAAACCCCCGGCGGTCTGCGCGATTTTCAACTGGTGTGCTGGCTGGAGCAACTGCGCAACACCGGAAGCCAGCGGCTGGGCGTGGCCGCGCCCTCCGCGGAGCTGGAGCAGGCCTTCCGCCATCTGGCGCGCCTGCGCATGTACTTGCACTACACAAGCGGACGCGACAATAATACGCTGAGCTTCGAGGCGCAGGACGCGATCGCCGAACAAGCCGGCGCCGCCGACACGGCTGCGTGGATGCGGGAATACTTCCGCCACGCCCGCGCCATCCATCGCGCCGCCATTCGCCAGCTCGAGATCGCCGAGGCGCAGAATAGCGGGCTCTTCGCCTCCTTCCGCGACTGGCGGTCGCGCCTCGGGAACGCCGAATTCAGCGTCCACCGCGAGCGCGTCCACGTGCGCGAATCTTCGTCGCTCGACGCCGATCCGGGCGTGGTGCTGCGTCTTTTCGAATTCGTCGCCCGCCACGGCATGCGGCCTTCCGCCGAAGCCGAACAGCAGATCGCCGCGCGCCTGCCCCGTTTGCGGGAACACTTCGCGCGGCAGCCCGCGTGGCGCGCCCTGGAGCCCATCCTATCGCTTGCGCACGCGCCGCTCGCCGTTCGCTGGATGCACGAAACCGGCGTCCTCACCGCCCTGTTTCCCGAGTTATCGGCCATGGAATGCCTGGTGATTCGCGATTTTTACCATCGCTACACGGTGGACGAGCACACCCTCGTCGCCATGCAGAACCTCTGGAACATTCAGGAGCCGTACAAGGACCTTCGCTCGGAAGTGAAACAGCCGGCCCTGCTGCTGTTCGCGCTGCTGTTCCACGATGCGGGCAAGGGCTCGCCCAACGAAGGCCACGTGGATGCCTCGCTGCGGCTGGTCCGCGCAGCGGCCCACCGCATCGGCATGCCCGACCAGGAGCGCGAGACGGTGCTGTTTCTGATTGAACGCCACCTGGAGCTTTCCGCCACCATGCACTCGCGCGACGTTTTCGACCCCGCCACCATCGCCGCCGTCACGCGCATGGTCGAGACCGTCGAGCGCCTCAAGTTGCTCACCCTGCTCACCTATGGCGATATCAGTGCGGTCAATCCCACGGCCATGACGCCGTGGCGCTCCGACCATTTGTGGCAACTGTACATGGCGGTTTATAACGACCTCACGCGGTCGCTCCAGACCGACCGCATCGAGCCCGCGCCCACCGGCTCGCCGGAGCGCATCGCGTTTCTCGCCGGATTTCCCACCCGCTACCTGCGTACCCACACCGAAGCCGAGATCGACGAGCACATGGCCCTCGCTTCGCGCAGCCGCGCGGCCGGGGTTGCCGTGGATATTCGCAAGCTCGATTCAGCCTGGCAGTTGACGCTGGTCACCACCGACCGTCCCGGATTGTTCGCCGGCGTGGCCGGAACGCTGTCCAGCTTCGGCATGAACATCGTGCGCGCCGAGGCTTTTTCCAACCGCCGCGGCGCCATTCTCGATACCTTCACCTTCGAAGATCCCCTCCACACGCTGGATCTGAACGCGAGCGAAGTGGAGCGGCTCGCCTCCGTGGTGGAGCGCGTGCTGGCCGGGAAAGCGGACGTCCGCCAGTTGCTGTGCAACCGGCCCAAGGCATCGCCGCCCACCCGCAGGGCCGCCATCGAGGGCCGCGTCTCCTTCAACTGCGAAGCCAGCCAGACCGCCACGCTGGTCGAAATCGTGGCGCAGGACCGTCCCGGCTTGCTGTATGACTTGGCATCCGCGCTATCCGCCATCGGCGCCAATATCGAAGTCGTTCTCATCGACACCGAAGCGCACAAAGCCATCGACGTGTTCTACGTCACTTCGCAAGGCGGCAAGCTCACCGCCGCACAGCAAGACGTCCTGGGTGAAAACCTGCGCCGCGCCTGCGCACCGGCATAACTCTACGCGCAGCGATTTTGGATGCGGCTAACGGAAGCCGACGACGGGATGCGGAGTATAGGGCTCCTCGAGAGAAGCAATCTCTTCGGGCGTAAGACGCAGCGAGACAGCGGCGGCGGCGTCCGAAAGATGGTGCGGCTTCGTAGCGCCGACAATTGGCGACGTAATCGCCGGTTTGCCGAGCATCCAGGCAAGCGCCACCTGAGCGCGGGAGACATGGCGCTGCTCTGAGATCCGTCCCACGCGGTCGACTATTGCGCGGTCGATTTCTTCCGTCTGCGAGTACAGAGTTTTCCCGAACTGGTCGGTTTCATAGCGCTTGGTGCTTTCGGTTTGCCAGGGGCGGGCCAGACGGCCACGTGCCAGGGGACTCCAGGGAATGATGCCGATGCCTTCGGACTGGCAAAGCGGAATCATCTCGCGCTCTTCTTCCCGATACAGCAGGTTGTAGTGATTCTGCATGGAGACAAATCGGGTCCAGCCATGCAGTCGAGCGAGATAGAGCGCCTTGGTGAATTGCCAGGCGTGCATGGATGAGGCCCCGATATAACGGACCTTGCCCGATTTCACCACGTCGTGCAAGGCCTCGAGAGTTTCCTCGATCGGCGTTTCGTAATCCCAGCGATGAATCTGGTAGAGGTCCACATAGCCGGTCCGCAGACGGCGTAGGCTCTCGTCGAGTTCGAAAAAGATGGACTTCCGCGACAGGCCACGGCCATTGGGCTCGTCGCGCATGACGCCGTGGAGCTTGGTGGCGATGACGACGGCTTCGCGGCGGGTGTTGGCCTTCAGGAATCGCCCGAGAACGTTTTCGCTCTCGCCGCGCGAATAAACGTTGGCCGTGTCGAAAAAATTGATCCCCAGTTCGAGGGCTTGGCGCAGGAAGGGCTGGCTTTCCTCTTCGCTAAGGGCCCAGGCGTGGCTGCCGGGTTTGAGTTCGCCCGTGGCAGCCGCTCCATAGGTCATGCAGCCGAGGCAGATGCGAGATACTTTGAGGCCGGTCTCACCGAGATTGACGTACTCCACTAAGATCTCTCCCCTGAAAATCCTAGCACGGCTGGGTTGCGTAGTTACGGCCAGTTGTAAGTCGCCAGCAAACTCCCATCCGCCCCCACCAGAAGCAGCGCGGCCCGGCCCGCGTCCAACTTGCCGCGGAAGGTCTTGCCGCTGGCGCCGTCGCGGAAGGTCACTTCCTGGCCGGGCGCTTCTGAAGTGAGCACGTAGAGCGTGGCCTGCGGATACCGCGTGGGGCAGATCAGAATACCGGGATCCGCAACGGTGGTGGAGTAGGTGGGCGCGACCCCGGCCATCTTCAAAGCATACCGGTACACGTCGCCGATGGCCTGCACATTATCGTTGAGCTCCAGCGGCAGCGCGGAGAAGAGGATTCTGCCCTTGCCCAGCGGCTTTTCCGCCCAAGTGCCGCCATCGGGCAGAACAGCGCGGTCGAGGAACGTCGTCTTGTCTTCGCCGAAGGTCAGGCGCGCCTGGTGGTCCGGCCACTGCAACAGCGTCTCCCGCAGCGTCAGCGGTCCCGGCTGGAAGGGGAGGCCGATCGCGTCCTGGCGGCCGGCCGGATGAAAGGAAGGATCGCCATCGAACGCGCCCGAGACCAGCAGGGTGGCGCCGGCTTCCACCTTGCCGCGGATCGCTTCCCAGGATTCGCGGGTGAGGCCGCGCGGCGCAGGCAGGATGATCAGCTTGGGATTGCCGAGCAGCTCGATCTGGTACTCGCCCACGGCATAGGCTTCCGCTCGCGCATATTGATAGAGCGCGCGGACGCACTTCTGCTGGGCTTCGAGCGCGTTGGCGTTCAGCACCGAAAGTTGCAGCGATTGCGGCAGCACGATCGCCACCTGCGGTTGCACCAGTCCGCTGGCCCACGGCGCGGCTTTTTCCGCAAATTGCCCCATCTCGCCCATCATGGCTTGCCACAGCTTGGCCGACCCGTCGCTACGCTTCATCCCGAAATCGACTTCGCGCGCCCAGTCCCATTGCACTGCGCCACTGTTGGCCGCCGCAAAGCCGAGCGCCCACTTGCGCTCCAGAAGCGGGAACCCGGTCAGCTCGTCGTAACGCCACGATCCGTCGGTGGACCACACCGGCTGGTAGCCGGTTTCCCCCACGATGTTCGGTACGCCGGGCCGCTTGGCCGCCACCGAATCCCACAGCAGCGCGTCGTCGCGCCAGTAGGTGTGGTTGGTGGTAAACGAGACTCCGCCCGAGGCGTAGAACTGATTGAGCACGCGGTCGGTGACACCGCCCTCGTCCTGCCCGACATTCACTAGTTGGTTGCTGCCCGTGCCGTGGATGGCCGTGACCATGGTTCGCACCCACTGGGTGAACGAGTCCTGCGCGAATAAGTTGTAATCGAGCGCGCGCACCTCCCGCGCGTTGCGGTAGCGGCTGAAGGCAAGCTCGGCCTGCGCCGGAAGAGGGACGGCGTCAAAGCTCCGCAACTGTTCGGGCGTGACGGCCCAGGCTGATGCCAGTGCGGCCAAGCTGCCGTATTTCCGGGCCAGCCATGTCCGCCATGCCGCCAGCTCCACCGGGTCGCCGTTGGGAGTGTTGCCTTTCCACAGCCGGTCCGGATTGGAGAAGCTCGGTTCGTTGATCAGGTCCCAGCAGAGCCACCCAACATTCTTAAACCGCTCGACCACCGAGAGCACATAGTTCAGCTCGGCGCGAATGGCGGCGGGATCGAGATAAGGATTCGGTCCGGGAGCAGGCGGCGCTGCGCTGGCTGCCGCTGGCTCCGCCGTTGGAGGGGCGCCGCAGCCGCGATCCGGCGGTGGTTTGGTCAGTCCCATTCCCGGCCGCGGCATAAATGCGTAGAAGGTAAAGTTGACAACGATGTTGTGACGCCGCGCGCAAAGAAGATAAGCCTCAAAATTTCGCAGGAACCGCTCCGTCGCCGCTCCGGTATCGGGATCGAGAAACGCGAGGTACGACATCCACACGCCGGTGCGGACGAAATTCACGCCGTGGCGCGCCATTTCGGCGAAGTCTTTTTCCCAGATCCACGCGTTGCGCGGGCCGGCAAAATCCCAGCCGTCTTCCTCGGTGGTGAAGTAGTTCGTGCCCACCGCGAAGAACGGCTTGCCGTCGCGGGTGAGGAAGTCGCCGCCAACGCCCAGCACCGGGCCCGAAGTGAGCAGAGACTGGTCTTCCACCCAAAACCCATTTTGATAAAACTCGCGCGGCCGGCCGCCTTCTTCATACACGCCGCGCACGGTGAAGAAACCGTGCGTTTGCGGCGGGAGATCGGCGCGCATCTCCTGGCCCGCGCCCACCGCCACGCGCTGGGTTCGCAGCACCTGGTCGCCGGAGAGCATTTCGATCTTCACTGCGCCGCCGAGTGGCGTGCCCAGCCGCTCGCGCTGCGCGTTGCGCAAATGCACGATCACTTGCGGAGTCTCGCTGGGCCTCACGGCCGAGAACGCCAGTTCGAGCGAAAACTCGGTTGCGCCCTGGCGCGCGTAATCGGCGGATTGGCGAATCAGGCTGACGCCGTCCGCGGAGCCCCAATAGCCGGGCTCCGGTTCAAAGTCGAGCATCACCATGCGGCCGCCCGCCATTGTCGCGGCTCCGCCCCGACCGCCTCCTCCGCATTCGGGGCCGGCGGGCGCGCGGTGGTCGACTACAATCACCGGTGCCGCCACTTCCTCGCCATCCGCATTGACCATGTATCCGAGGCCGTTCAGCCGGCCCTCCACGGCGAAGAAACGGCGCGCGCGTACCTCGAGCGCGGGCAGGAACGAATAACCGGCGCTCCAGGCGAACCGCGCCCCTTGTGGATAGGGCACTTCGTAAGTGTGTTGCAGATTCAGGTCGCGCGCGTAGGTGTCCTGCGGACGTCCCTCGGCGAACTTGCCATCCATCCGCGTGACCGGTTCCCGCAGCGGTTGTCCTCCCAGCACCAGCAGGTTTCCGCCGTTCCGCAGGTAGGTCATAATCGCGCTCCAGGCATCGGCCGGCGCGGCCGACCCATAGGGAAGAACCAGCAGATCCGCGCCCGCCAGCGACGCCGGGTCCTGGAGCTGGTCGAGATCGGAGAATACCGGCTCCATGCCTTCAAACGCCTTGGCGAGCGTTTCGCGGGCCACCGGCTGGCTGGCAACGGTTGGAAAGCCCGGTTGCCAGAAGACCACCACCTTTGCCGCGGCCGGAAAAGTGGAGAGAGCTACCAGAGTGAATCGAGCGATGAGACTTCGCCTCGCTCGATGGAAAGAGAAGAATGTGCGGATCACGTCCTCCGTTATATCCGAACGCGCAGCCAGAAGCCACCCGCCGAGATCGAGGAATGGAGTAATAGTCTCAGAGCAAATCGACGATGGATTCGATGGCGATCGGCCGCACATGTGCGACCCCGGAGAGAATGCCGTGAAGTGTTCCGGTCTTCAGCGGGTTGTGCAGAGGGATCGTGATCGTGTGGACCGGCGGCCCAGTGTGCCGCAGCCTGACGTGGCTGCCCTTTTGACGGATCACCCCATAGCCGAGGTGCTCCAGCGCGAGAATTACACGGTCTGCGGAAACGCCGCGCGGCAGTTTCATGCGGCTTCGACGGGGATCAGCTCGTCCTTCACATAGTGCAACTGCACTAACCGGGGATGCACAGGCGCGTCTTCGAAGTGGACCGAAACTGCTTCCAGTACATTGGCACGCAGCTCATCCCACGTCTCCGCTTCTGTGAAGATGGAGTACCCAAGCGCCTGCGCGCAGTAACCGCCTTCCTCAGCGTCGCGAACTTCGAAAATCAGCTCCATGCCCATAGCATAGCCGAGACCAAGATGGGTTGGCGCGCCGGTAAGTATTGGCCTGCTCGTCCCGCGCAGCGTTAGAATTGGGCTGGCAGAAGATTGCAAACCAGATTCAATGAGCCAGAACCAGTTTCCGGACGGATGGGATGAGGGCAAAGTGCAACGCGTGCTCGCTCATTACGGGACACAGAGCGAAGATGAGGCCTTAGCGGAAGACGAGGCCGGGATCGCGGCCAATTTGCAGGCGGGAACCTTTTCGACGCGCGTTCGGTCTAATTGGAAGTGAACGTTGCTCAACGACGTGCGGCGGTCCTATCGATCATCGCTCTTACCATATTGGCCGTTGTGGCTAACCCAATCGAGTTCGACGTGCGCAGAACAGCCACCTTCACGGGTCGATTTCGGCTGCGTCTGCACGGGCAGCGGACGGTCTACGGTCTGCAAATCGAGAGCGTCGAGAATATCACGATCACGCCGGTTCGGCAGGCCGAACCCGGCAAGAGTCAGCCCTGAGCGCACGCCCCAGGCATGACGGGCGGATCGAGTTGGCCAAGCCGGCGACTCGGCTCCCCCCTCACCCCTTGCCCGGCCGCACGATCAACATCGGGATATCCAGTTTGTGGCGCACGGGACTGATGGTGGTGCCGAAGATCACGTCCTTCAGGCCCCCGTGGCCATGGGCGCCCATGATTAAGAGGTCGGGGCGTATCTCCCGCGCGAAGCGCACGATCTCTTTGCGCGGCGAAGTCGAATTCCGAATCGTCGTCTCGACCGCAATTCCCTGGCCTTGCAGAGATCGCGCGATGCGGTCGAGATACGCCTGGCCGGCTTCCACCTCGGCGGTGGATGACTCGCCGCCGTAAATCTGGCTGGTGACTCCTTCTTCCACGTGCAGCAGATAGAGCTTGGCGCCGTAGAGTTTGGCCATCGCGGCGGCGTGGCCGATGGCCAGCAGGTCGAGGCTCGTGTGGTCCAGCGGAACCAGGATGCGGTGGTAGACCGGAGCGATGGCGGCGGCCGCGGCGCCTTCGGTGGCGGGGAACTCGAGCGCGGCGCGCCCGCGTTTGCGGCCGCTGATGAGCGGCTCGAACGTGACCCAGAGCAGCAGAAACGCCAGCGCGGCGGAGACCGAGATGGCGACCACCCCGACCAGGCCGCGCCAGGCTCCGGCGCCGGCCAGCCAGCTCTCAATCGAATCGTAGGCCAGCCAGGTGTTGAGACCGATCACCACGGCGGCCGTGATCCACGCCAGCCAGCGCACCCACGCGGCATTGGCGAACGAGCCCATGCGGGCGCGGTCGCTGGTGAAGTGAATCAGCGGGACGATGGCGAACGGCAACTGCATACTCAAAATCGCCTGGCTCAACAATAGCAGCCCGAGGGTGGCTTTGTCTCCCGCGAAATAAATGGTGAGCGCGGCCGGAACCACGGCCAGCATGCGCGTAATCAGGCGGCGCAGCCAGGGCCGCACGCGAATGTTCAGGAAGCCCTCCATCACCACCTGGCCCGCCATGGTTCCGGTGAGGGTGGAAGACTGGCCGGAGCACAGCAGCGCGACCGCGAACAACACGCCTGCCATGCTGACGCCCAGCAGCGGAACCAGCAGCACGTGCGCCTGCTGAATCTCGGTGACGATGATGCCGCGCTTGAAGAACACCGCCGCCGCCAGCACCAGGATGGCGCAGTTGACGAACATGGCGCCGTTCAGCGCCACCACCGAATCGATCAGGTTGAAGCGGCAGGCCATGCGTTTGGCGGGGTCGGAGCGGCCGATGTTGCGCGTCTGCACCAGGGCCGAGTGCAGATACATGTTGTGCGGCATCACGGTGGCGCCGAGGATGGTGACCGCCAGGTAGAGGCTGCTGCGGTTGAGACGCGGCGCCAGCCCGGCGAACAGCTCGCGGGCTGCCGGATGGGCCCAGAAAACCTCGATGCAGAAGCAGACCGCCATCACCGTGATCAGGGACAGGATGAAGGCTTCGATGGCGCGAATGCCGAAGCTTTGAAACCAGAGCAGCAGCAGCGTATCGGCGGCGGTGAGAATCACGCCGATCAGCAGCGGGATGTGGAACAGCAGGTTGAGGGCGATCGCGGCGCCCAGCACTTCAGCCAGGTCGCAGGCCGCGATGGCAATTTCCGACAGCACCCACAGCGCGAAACTCAAGGAGCGTGGATAAGTTTCCCGGCAGGCCTGCGCCAGGTCGCGCCCGTGGACGATGCCCAGCCGCGCGCTCAGCGTCTGCAGCAGGATGGCCATGGCGTTGGACATGACCAGCACCCACAGCAGGCGGTAACCGAAGCGCGCGCCGCCTTCCAGATCGGTGGCCCAGTTGCCCGGGTCCATGTAGCCGACGCTCACCAGGTAAGCCGGCCCGGCGAACGCGAACATGCGGCGCCAGAAAGAGAGCTGGGAGATATCGACGCTGGAATGCACGTCGGCGAGCGACAGTGATTGTCCGGCGCCTGCCATGGGAACTGTTCCCAGTTAAGCAGGCGGGCCGGGTTGCGTCAATGGGCCGCGTCAATGCCGGGGCGCCCTATTCGGCGCGGCCACCTTCGAGCCCGAACAGCGGGCGGTATTTGTCCGGCATGCGCGTGCGCTCCATGTTGCGGTTGACGAAGAGGTGCCGCGTGGAGCCGGTGGCGAGCACGGTTTCCGCTTCGGCGAGCCGCATTTCGTAGGCGAAAGTGACCACGCGCTCGTTGGCCTCCGCGATCCAGGTCTTGACGATCACCTCGTCGTCGAAGCGAGCCGGAGCGCGGTACCGGCATTGCGCCTCGGCCACCGCCAGCGCCACGCCGTCCGAGTTTTCCATCTCGCGGTAACTGAAACCGCATGCCTTGCATAACTCAACGCGTCCTACCTCCATCCAGACCAGGTAATTGGCGTAGTAAACCACCCCCATCTTGTCGGTTTCGGCGTAGCGAACGCGCAGGCGGGTCTCGGAGGTCGATGTCATGCAAGAAACTGCGATTGTAACCCGGCGCAACGGATAGGCGTCCGGAACCGTCTGTTAGACTGAGAATTCCAATCGTCACAGATGCGCGTTCGGGTGTTGTTTTTCGGCGTTTTGAAGGACGTCGTCGGCCGCGGCTCGGAAGATGCCGAGTTCGCCGAAGGCGCCGATTTGCGCGCCGTGCTGGATCGTTACGCGGCGCTCTCGCCTGGCCTGGGGAAGATGGCGGGGAGCATCGTGGTGGCGCGCAATTGCAGGTTCGAAGAGCCGGCCAGTAAGATCGCCGAGGGCGATGAAATCGCGCTCCTGCCGCCGGTCAGCGGTGGCTCGGAAGACGGCGCGAACGGCCTGGAAATCGAAGACGCGGGCAACTATTTCGCCATCACCCGCCGGCCGATCGACACGTGCCGAATCACGGCGCGGCTGCTGCGGGGCGGGGAAGGCGCGGTGGTGACTTTCGAAGGCACCGTCCGCAACCACACCGGCGGCCGGCGCACGCTCTACCTCGACTACGAAGGCTATGAGCCGATGGCGTTGCGGACCATGGCGGAAATCGGCCGCGAACTCACCCGCTCTTTCGCGGTAGAACGGGTTGCCATGGCGCATCGTCTGGGCCGTCTGCTGGTGGGCGAAACCAGCGTGGTGGTGGCGGTGACCGCGGCCCACCGGCGGCCGGCGTTCGAGGCTGCGCAGGAAGGCATCGACCGCCTCAAAAAGCGCGTCCCCATCTGGAAGAAAGAGCATTTTGCCGATGGCGAGGTCTGGGTGGAAGGAGCGTGGGACCCCGATGTGCCTTTGGCGCGGTAATTCAATGGCCCCGAGATTCGGCGCTCCGACGAGGCTGCTCGCCGAGGAACAGGTGGGAAGCAAGGTTGGCAGGCGAAATCCGCTTCGGACCCGAAAACCGGGGCGCCTGCCCCACGCCATCGCCGCCACGTTGGTCTGCTGCGCGTTGCTGGCGCCGCTGGCAGCCCAGGACCTTGTGATTCCGGTCAAGGTGAACCTGGTGCACGTGGTGGCCACGGTGAAGAATCGCGCCGGCCAGTTGGTGGGCTCGCTGCACAAGGAGGATTTCGAGATCTTCGACAACGGCGTGCGCCAGGAAGTTGCCATCTTCGAGCGCCAGACCGATCAGCCGCTTTCGGTCGCGCTGCTGGTGGATGTCAGCGGGTCGACCGCCCAGGACCTGAAGTTCGAAACCGATTCCGCCGTGCGCTTCGTCCGCGCCCTGCTTTCCTCCCGCAACTCCGAGGACCAGGTGGCGCTCTATGCCTTCGATGACATAGTGACGCAGGTCCACAACTACACGCGCAATATCGCGTCGCTCGAAGCCATGCTGCGCCAGATGCACGGCTCGGCCGGAACTTCTCTCTATGACGCCATCTGGCTGGCTTCGCGCGACCTGGAGCTGCGCGAGGGCCGCAAGGCGCTGGTGCTGGTGAGCGACGGCGGGGAAACCACCAGCAAGATCGACAGTCACCGGGCGCTCGAAGCGGCGCAATTGGCCGACGCGGTGATTTATCCGGTGATCGTGATGCCGATCACCAACGATGCGGGACGCAATATCGGCGGCGAGCACGCCCTGCAATTCATGGCGGAAGGCACCGGCGGACGCACCTTCCTGCTCTCCGAAGGCCCGCAGCTCGACCGCGCCTTCAGCTCCATCATCACCGAGCTGCGCACCGAATACCTGCTGGGCTATTACCCGCACGGCGTTCCGCTCACCAAGGAGCGTTTTCACAAGCTGGAAGTGCGGCTCAAATCACCCGAATTGCGGGCCTCGGCGCGCAACGGCTATTATGGGGAAGCGGAGGCTAACTCGGGTTCGCCGGCGGATCAGATTACGCTGCAGCCCGATAGCCGGAAGAAGCGTTAGGAGAAGCGTACGATACAACAGCCAAAGTCCGCGCGCGCGCCGGAGCACACACTGGAAGAGGCCAAATACCTCAGGCAATTGATCGAGAAGGCGACGCCCGTGCGCGTCAAGCTGGCCGGCGGCGAAGAAGTGACGGGCGTGATCGAATACTACGATCACTCCTTCATCCGCATTACCCGCCAAGGCGAGCCGAACCTCTTCATCTTCAAACACGACATCAACTACGTGGTGGAGTTGGGTTAGGCCCGGAAGCCGTCTTCTCGCACCATGCCCTACCTCGAAACAGCCGTGGAAATCGCCCGCGAAGCCGGCGCCCTGCTGGCCAACTACTTCGAGCGGCGGGTGGCGTTTGAAGTCAAGGGCGAATTCGATCTGGTGACCGAAGCCGACCGCGCCAGCGAAAAGCTGGTGGTGGAGCGGCTACGGTCGCATTTCCCTTCCCATGGAATTGTCGCCGAAGAGGGCGGCGGCCACGACGCCCAAGCCGAATACTGCTGGTACGTGGACCCGCTCGACGGCACCACCAATTTTGCGCACAGTTTTCCGGCGTTCAATGTGACGCTCGGCCTGGCACGCGCGGGCGAGATGCTGGCCGGCGTGGTGTACGACCCCATCCACCGGGAGATGTTCACCGCCGAACGCGGCGCCGGCGCGTACCTGAACAACCGGCGCATTCACGTTTCGCAAACCAAGCGGATGGCCGACTGCCTCGGGTCCAGCGGATTCCCGGCGCGCAAGCGGGACCACAACGTAAACATCCACTTCTTTTACCAGATGGCGATGGCTTCGCACGGTGTCCGCCGCACCGGGTCGGCGGCGCTCGATCTGGCCTTCGTGGCGTGCGGGCGGCTGGACCTGTTCTGGGAATTCGGGCTCAAGCCGTGGGACGTGGCGGCGGGCACGCTGCTGGTGACCGAAGCCGGCGGCCGCGTTTCCGACATGCGGGGCGCGCCGCACAGCCTGACCCAATCCGATCACCTGCTGGCCGATAACGGCGCGCTGCACGGCGAAGTGCTGGAAGCCTTCGGCGAAGTCTTCCAAGGCCGCCTGCGCGTCCCATTGCCGCCGGTCCCGTAGGGGAAGGGCGCGCCGGGGCCGCGCGGCCGCGCGCGAGGATTTTCAAAACCCCGGCATCGTAGAATAGACTACTAGTGACTCCGCGCAAACTCGTTCTGGCCGCCGCCGTTTTGCTCGCGGCGCTGCCTCCGCTGGCCGGACAGCAGCAGCCTTTCTCCGGAACTCCCGGCCTGCTCGAATCGGTCGAGCGCCTCAACCAGCTCGGCAGCGTCCTGATGATCGCCGCTCATCCGGATGACGAGCGCACAGGCGTGCTGGCCTATTTCGCGCGCGGCCGCCACATGCGCACGGCTTACCTCTCCGTCACCCGCGGCGAGGGCGGCCAGAACCTGATCGGCCCCGAACAGGGAGCCGCGCTCGGCGTGATTCGCACCCAGGAACTGCTGGCGGCGCGCCAGATCGATGGCGCCGAGCAGTTCTTCACCCGCGCCATCGATTTCGGCTTCAGCAAAACCGCCGCGGAGACCATGCAAAAGTGGGGCCACGACCGCATTCTCAGCGACATCGTTTGGGTCATCCGCAGCTACCGGCCGGACGTCATCATTCTGGTTTTCAGCGGCACACCGCAGGATGGCCACGGCCACCACCAGGTCTCCGCCATTCTGGGGAAGGAAGCTTTCGCCGCCGCCGCCGATCCCGCGCGCTTCCCCGAACAACTCCAATACGTGAAACCGTGGCAGGCCACGCGCATCGTGCATGCTGTGTTTAATTTCGGCCCTCCGGGCGGCCGCGGCCCGCAGCCGCGTCCGCTGGAAGCGGGGCGCGGCCCGCAGGGAGCGGGATTGTCTCCGGCCGGGCAGTTGGATACCGGCGCCTTCAACCCCGTGCTCGGCTATTCGTATGAAGAGCTGGCGGTGCTGAGCCGCAGCATGCACCACAGCCAGGGCACCGGCGCCATGCGGCGGCCCGGCGCTTCCACCACCGAATTCGGTTTGCTGGCCGGCCAGCCGGCGCCCGCCGATCTGTTCGGTGGCATCGATACCTCCTGGAGCCGCTTGCCCGGCGGCGCGCCGATCGCGCCTATCCTGGCAGAGGCCATCAAAACGTTCGAACCGGAGCACCCGGAAAAGATCATCCCGCTACTGCTGAAAGCCCGGCCGCTCATCGCCGCTATCGCCGATCCGCTGGCACGGGAAGAATTGGCGGAGCTCGACGAAGCCGTCGCCGGCTGCGCCGGCATGTGGATCGAAGCCCAGGCTCACGAACCCGAGGCCGTGCCGGGAAGGCCGCTCGCCATCACCACCACCGTGCTCAATCGTTCGCCCGAGCCCGTGGAATTGGCCGGCGCGCGCATGGAAGGGATGTGGGATCAGGAACTGCCCGTGAAGCCGGCGCCGCTTGCCTACAACCAGCCCGTCGCAATCGAATTCAGCCGCGAGGTGCCGCTCGCGCAGCCTTATTCGCAGCCCTATTGGTTGCGGCAGCCGCCTGCGGGCGACGTGTACACGGTGGAAGACCAGCGACTGGTGGGGCAGGCCGATACGCCGCCGGTGGCGCGTGTGCGCGTCCTATTGCTGGTGAGCGGAGCGCCGATCGAACTTGTGCGGCCCGTCCACTACCGTTATGCCGACCGAGCCGAGGGCGAGCGGACACGGCCGCTGGTGGTGGTCCCGGCGGTCGCGGTCAACCTGCCGCAGCCGGTCGCCATGTTCCCTTCCGCCGCCCCGCGCGCCGTCCACGTGGTCGTCGAAGCGCGAGTGGCCAAGGCCGCTGGAGAACTGCGCCTGGATGCCCCGCCGGGTTGGAAAGTAGAGCCGGCCGCGCGCCATTTCGAATTCGCCGCCCGGAGCGAAGCCAGCGACCTGGCATTTACGGTGACGCCGCCGGCCGGCGAGGCGACGGCTTCGCTCCGTGCCGTGGCGATGCTCGGCGGACGCGAAATCTCCAACGGCATCGAGGTCATTTCCTATCCGCACTTTCCCGCGCAGACGTTGCTTCCGCCAGCCGAGATCAAGCTCGTGCGAGCCGATATAAATGTCACTGCGCGCCACATCGGCTACATCATGGGCGCCGGCGACGAGATGCCGGAAGCCCTGCGCCAGTTGGGGCTGGAGGTGACGCTGCTCAGCGCGCCGGATCTCGAGCAGGGCGACTTGGCCCGCTTCGAGACAATTGTCGCCGGCGTCCGCGCCTACAACGTGCGCGCAGATATCCGCGCCAATCAGCAGCGGCTGCTCGATTACGTCGCGGGCGGCGGTACTTACATCGTTCAGTACAATACCGGCGACCTATCGCTCGCGCTCGGTCCCTATCCGATGACCGTACCGCCCGGCTCGCGCTACCGGGTCACCGTCGAGGAAGCGCCGGTCGCCTTTCCGCACGCCGACAGCCCGCTGCTGCGCGCGCCGAATCCGATCTCTGCGCGCGATTTCGAAGGCTGGGTGCAGGAGCGCGGCCTGTATTTCGCTTCCGATTGGGACAAGCGCTACCAGACCGTGCTGGCCTGCCAGGACCCCGGCGAGTCCGTTTTGGAAGGCGGCGAACTCTGGACCCGCTACGGTAAAGGCGTCTACATTTATACCGCGTACTCCTGGTTTCGCCAGTTGCCCGCCGGCGTCCCCGGCGCTTACCGCCTCTTCGCCAACCTCATCAGCGCAAAATGAAGCGCTGAGCCGGCCGGGCTCACCGCCCGGCTGCGCCGATTGCCCATCGGCGCGCAGGATATCATCCTGCCCTACAAGACGGAACGCGGGGATTTTTGAACACACTACGGCCGAAGGAGTGGGTAGAGAAGATAAGAGTGCGTTGCGGGTGGCCGGGCTGAAGCGGACTTATCGCCGTGCGTATCGGCCACCCCATGATTCGAGTAGAAACTTCGATGATTTAGGCCCGCTGGATGGCGGGCACATCGTTGCCGATTCGTTCCTTACTCTCTGTTATCCGGCGGGCGGCGATAATAGCTATCCGTATTCCGCCGGCGGTTATGAATCCCGAGATCCAAAGTCTTCCGTCGAGAGTCCAGCCCGAGGGGGACCCCGCATGCCTTTAAGGGGCGCCGGAAGTTCAGTATCACCAGAGTGCAACGCTTGCTGGCCAGCAAGTAAGGACCAGCAGCGGAGCCTGGCGCCACAGTCCCGATTTCAGTATGGAGGATGTGTCAAGGGTTTTGGTGGCTAAGTGATTGGATTAGTTGGGAAGATGGGTTGTGACTGGAGCTGCAAGGGGGCAAAAGCAGGCCGGGCTTGCGCCCGGCTGCGCCGATTGACAATCGGCGCGCAGGATATCATCCTGCCCCACTGGGCTTTTGGGGCTAGTGATTCTACACCAGGACGGTGAAGGCGGTTTCGGTGCGCTGGACGGGGCGGTATAGAGTGTCGCGTTCGACGGGGGTGCGGCCGGATTTGCGAATGAGTTGCAAGAGTTCGGCGCGGCGCAGGCCCTGGCTGGTGGTGGCGCCGGCGTCGTGGTAGATGCGCTCTTCGACGATGGTGCCGTCGATATCGTCGGCGCCAAAGCGGAGGGCGATCTGCGCCATGCGCGGGGTCATCATCACCCAATAGGCCTTGATGTGAGGGATGTTATCGAGCATCAGGCGCGCCACCGCGATGTTGCGGATGTCGGCGAAGCCGGTGGTTTTGGGGATGTGCTGGAGCGGCGTATTATCGGGATGGAAGGCCAGCGGAATGAAAGTGACGAAGCCGCCGGTTTCCTCCTGAAGGGCGCGCAGTTTGACTAAGTGATCGACGCGATCCGCATCGTTTTCAATGTGGCCATATAACATGGTGCAATTGGAGCGCAGGCCGAGCTGGTGCGCGGCGCGCGCGGTTTCCAGCCAATCCGTGCCATCGATCTTGTGATCGCAGATGATGCGGCGCACGGCTGGCGCGAATATCTCCGCGCCGCCGCCGGGCAGCGAATCCATGCCGGCATCGCGCAGGCGCTCGAGGGTTTCGCGAACGCCGATTTTCGTGCGGCGCGCCAGATACGCGATCTCGACCATGGTGAACGCCTTGAGATGCACGCGGGGAAAGCGTTCCTTGAGGCCGCGCAGCATTTCGCAATACCAGTCGAGGGTCAGCTCGGGATGCAGGCCGCCCACGATGTGGAATTCGGTGACCGCTTCGGTGTATCCTTCGCCCGCGCGCTGCCAGACCTCCTCGAGCGACATGGTGTACGCTTTGGGATCGCGCACGCGCTTGCCGAAAGCGCAGAGCCGGCAACTGGCCACGCAGACATCGGTGGGATTGATATGGCGGTTGACGTTGAAATAGGCGGTGTTGCCGTGCAGGCGCTCGCGGACCAGGTTGGCCAGGTAACCTACGGCGAGAATGTCGTTGGTGCGATAGAGAGCGACGCCGTCCTCGAAAGATAACCGGCCGCAGGCTTCGACCTTTTGGCGAATCGGGTCCAGGCGCGAGTCTTCGAAGAGGACTTGCATGTGATCAAACACCCGAATGACGGAGGAAAATATCGGCGGCCCAGAATATCAAGAATAACACGCTCACCCAGCCGTTCATGATGAAGAAGGCGGCGTCGACGCGCGACAGATCGTGCGCGTGGACGAGGCTGTGCTCGTAAATAAGCAAGGCCGCGACGGCGCCGATTCCGGCCAGCGCCAGGACGCCGAGCGACAACGAGCGGGCCAGCACCAGCAGGCAGGCAACCATCAGCAGGTGCAGGAAACGGGAGACCCAAAGCGCGCCGGAGATGCCCAGCAGGCGGGGGACGCTGGAGAGAGCTTCGGCGCAATCGAATTCGTAATCCTGACACGCGTAGATGACGTCGAAGCCGGCGGTCCAGAAGGTGACGGCCGCCGTGAGCCAGAGGATGCGCGGATCGAGCGAGCCGGCCACGGCGATCCAGGCGGCGGCGGGAGCGATGCCGAGCGAGAAGCCCAGCACCAGGTGGGAGAAGGAAGTGAAGCGCTTGGTGAAGGAATAGCAGAAGACGACAGCCAGGGCCAGCGGGGCAAGGCGCAGGCAGAGCGGGTTGAGGCGGCCGGCGGCGAACAGGAAGACGGCGGAGGAAACGGCGACGAATCCCCAGGCGAAACTGCGCGAGAGCAGGCCGGTGGGCAGATGGCGCATGCGGGTGCGCGGATTGCGCGCGTCCAGATCGGCATCCACCAGGCGATTGAACGCCATGGCGGCGGAGCGCGCGGCCACCATGGCCACCACGATCCAGGCCAGCTTCACGGCTGCCGGGCGCGCGTGGAATCCCCGTTCGCGGAAAGCCAGCAAGGCGCCGGTGAGCGCGAACGGCAGAGCGAAGACGGAATGCTCGAACTTGATCATTTCGAGCGTCAGGCGCAAGCGTTTGAGGAGCATGAGGGAGATCCGCGAGAAACACGCGCCCGCAAGCGGGCGTTGGCAAGCTAAGGATGCCCCACCCTTTCCGGTATTTTACCGCCGCGCCGCCGGGTTTGGATACAATGATCGATTGCCGGGGCCTCAGGGGTTCGCCAGAATGGCGGCACGGGTTACCCGGCCGGGAAAGTGTCGCCGATGCTGGAAGTATGCGCTTTGTCGGACCTGGGCTGCGTCCGCGGGAACAACGAGGATTACTGCCAGGTGGAATCGGAACTGGGCCTCTACGTTCTGGCGGATGGAATGGGCGGGGCCAAAGCGGGCGAATGCGCATCGCGGCTGGCGGTGGAGACAGTGGTGGAGATGGTGCGATCTGCCGTGTTTCGCGATGCGCAGGCGTTGCTGCGCGCGGTGGAAGAGGCCAACCAGCGGGTGCTCGAGGCGGGCCGGAGCGACAGCAGTCTGGAAGGGATGGGCACTACGCTGGTGGCGGCGCTCGAAGACGATGCCGGACTGGACATCGCCAGCGTGGGCGACAGCCGCGCATACCTGCTGGACGCGAGCGGTCTGCACGCCATCACCGACGACCAGACGTGGGTCAACGAGGTGGGCCGGCCGCTGGGCCTGGACGAGCTGACCCTGCGCAACCATCCGATGCGTCACGTGCTGACGATGGCGATTGGGGCGAGCGGGCCGCTCACCGTCAACTGTTACTCGGTGGCGCTCGAGACCGGATCGCTGGTTCTGATGTCGAGCGACGGGCTGCATGGCGTGGTGGATGCGGGCCAGTTGCAGCGGATGCTCGAAGCCGGGAGGAACGGCGCGCCGCTGGAAGAGATCTGCAGCCAACTGATCGAGGCCGCCAAAGCGGCGGGAGGCCCCGACAACATCACCGTCATTCTGATGAGAAAAGCCGCCTGACCGAACCACAATCTAGACACGGGTAAGCGAAGTGTCTAGTTCCCCGCAGCGCGGTTGGCAGGCGCGAGCGCCTGCCCCACGAGCCTCGAAATCCTTCGCCGGCCAAGTGGGCGCGAGTATCTTACGGCTTGTTGCGCTGGCGGCGCCGTCGATTGCGCTCTGCCAACCGGCGGTGGCGCAAGTGGCCATCCTGCAGATCCAGGTGAGTGGCGGGGAAGGAGCGGTGCACACTCCGGGCGCGCGGGATTCGCGCGGCATCGCGGTGGTGGTGACCGACGAAACCGGCCGTCCGGTGGAGGGAGCCGCGGTGAGCTTCCACCTGCCGAACCAAGGCCCGAGCGGCACCTTCGTCAACGGACTGCGCACTGAAGTAGCGGTCACCGACGACCGCGGCCGGGCCGCCGTGCACGCGATTGAGTTTAACCGCGTGCCGGGACGGCTCGAGATCCGCATCGTAGCCTCCAAGGAGCAGGCGCGGGCGGGCACGGTCTCGTTCCAGTACATTGCGGGGACGAGCCCGGGCGCCGCAGCGTCGCCGGCAAAGAGCGGCAGGCATCATCGAAAAATCTGGCTGATCGTTGCCGTGGTGGCAGGCGCGGGGGCGGCGGGGGGTACCATGGCGCTGGTGCGTCCCTCGCCGGCAGCGACGGCGGAGAGCACGGCCATTCTTACGATCGGGGCGCCCAGCATCACGGTGAGCAAACCATGAGGTGCTGGCGCCGCGCGGCGCTGCTGCTGGGCCTGCTGGCGCCTGCGGCGTACGCGCAGCTCAGCCTCTACCAGGTTTCGGGCAATGCGGATCTGCCGGTCGGCACGCTGTTCAGCTTCCCAGCGGCGTATCCGAACATGCCGGACAGCGTAACGTTCCTCCTCGGCAATACCACCAGCCAGGCACAGACGGTGGCGATGCTTACGGTGAGCGGCGTGGGATTCTCGCTCACGGGAGCGACGGCGCCAGTGACTCTGCAGCCGGGTGGCAGCGTGCAGTTTACGGTCACGTTTCAGGGCGCAACGGCCGGTTCCTACAGCGCTGTTCTGACCGCGACCGGCATTTCGGCGATGCTGATGGCCAATGTGGCGGCGGGCCTCACCTATGAAGTGCAATTGCCTTCCGGAGGAACCAGCGCGCTGGGCGCGGCGACGGTGAATTTCGGCAGCGTGCAGGTGGGGTCGAACGCGACGCTAAGTTTTCTGGCCGTGAATCTGACCACGGCTGCTTTGACGGTGGATCCGATCAGCGTGGCGACGGGAGATTTCGCGCTAGTTGGGGCAGCCCCAAGCGGCACGCCGCTCAGTCCGCAGGCGAGCGCCAGTTTTTCGATCGAGTTCAGCCCAACGGCGGCCGGCACGCGCACGGCGGTGTTGTCGATTGGCAGCCTGCAGTTCACGCTGACGGGCACCGGAGTGCCCCCGCCGTTCAGCCTCTACCAGACGTCGTGCAGCGCGGGGCAGCCGGCCGGCACGCAGTTCAGTTTTGGATCGGTGTATCCGAACCTGCCGGACACGGTGACATTCTGCCTGCTCAATACCACCAGCCAGACGCAGACGGTGACGGTGCTATCGGTGAGCGCGGGATTCTCGACCAACGCGGCGGCGCCGATGAGCGTGAAGGCGGGCGGCAGCGTGACATTCACGGTCACGTTTGAAGGCGCAACGGCCGGGTTCTATAGCGGTTCGCTAGACGTGGCCGGCATTTCGGTGGCGCTGACGGCGAATGTGACGGCGGGCCTCACTTACGAAGTGCAAACGGCCTCGGGGACGAGCGCGCTGGGCGCGGCGGCGGTGAACTTCGGCAGCGTGCAGGTGGGATCGAACACGGCCCTGACTTTCCTGGCCGTGAATCAGACTACGGCCACTTTGACGGTGGACGCCATCAGCGTGGCGACGGGAGATTTCGCGCTAGTTGGGGCAGCCCCGAGCGGCACGCCGCTGGGTCCGCAAGCGAGCGCCAGTTTTTCGATCGAGTTCAGCCCGACGGCGGCCGGCACCCGCACGGCAGTGCTGTCGATTGGCAGCCGGCAGTTCACGCTGACGGGCACGGGAGTGTCTCCGGCGCTCCCAACGCCGGTGTTGTCGGTCACGCTGGGTGAAGCGCAGAGCGCGCAGCAGGGCTCAGTCTCCGTGAGCTTCGAGGCGGCCGCCGAGACTGGCGGTTCGGGCACGGTGACGCTGTCATTTCAATCGGCGCCGGAGGGAGAGCTGGACCCTTGTATCGTCTTCGCCAACGGCCACCAGACGGCGCCCTTCACCTTCAACCAGGGCGATACAGCGGCCAATTTCGAAGGAGCCGGCAGCGCCGCGTTCCAGACCGGCACCACGGCAGGAACCTTGATGCTGGCGGCGCAGATCGGCGGCGCGGTGAGCCAGCAGAACGTGGTGATTGCGCCGGCGGCAATCGGAGTCGCCGCGGTGACGGGTACGCGGCAGACCGCGGGGGTGTCGGTGAACGTCACCGGCTTCGACAACACGCGGACCGCCGGCATGCTGAGTTTCACCTTCTACGATTCGGCCGGAAACACGATTCCGCCCGGCGCCATCAACTACGACGGTACGGCCGCGTTCGCCACTTATTTCGCCGCCTCGGACGATGGCGGCCAATTCGCGCTGGCGGCGTATTTCCCGGTGAGCGGCGATCCGTCGCAGGTGAGCGGGTTCATGGTGCAACTGGCGAACTCGGCCGGAACCGCGACCACTCCGCGATCGAGCTTTTGAGCCGCCAAGAAGGTACCGGCAAATGAGCCGGCACGGCAGGCTGCGGTTCGCGCCACGGCGCTAACGGGCTTCGTCCAGCCAGGCGGTGAGGGCGGCGCAATGAATGGCGATGCCGGCGCGCGAATAGCGCAGCAATCCTTCGCGCCGGAACTGGCTCATGTAATGGGTGACGATCTCGCGCGAAGTGCCCACATACTGCGCCAGCAGCTCGTGGGTGAACGGCGGCATGGACACCGTGCCGTCCAGTCCCTGGGTTCCCAAGCGTTCGGCAAAGCGGAGCAGCGAGCGCGCCAAGCGCCGCGCGATATTATCCGCCGAGAGGCTTTCCACGCGGCGGGTGAGGTCGCCGGTGCGCTGCACCAGAATCTGGAGCAGCGCCATGCCCAAGCGGGGCCGTTTGGCGATGGCCGCCTCGATTTCCGCGCAGGTCCAGGACATCAGCCGCGTATCTTCCATGGCGACGGCCTGGTCGGGCCGCGGCGGCGTGTTCAAAAACGCCGATTCCCCGAATAAGTCGTCCGGCCGGTAAATATCCACGACTACCTGCCGTCCGTCGCCGGCCAATCGCGAGACCTTGACTTTGCCGCTGATCACCAGATAGACCGCCTGCGAAGGCTGCTGCTGACTATAGATGGTTTGGCCCTTGGCATACTCCACAACATTGGTGCGCGCCAGGTGTGCCAGGGGATCTTCAATGGGGCGCGATGGCGCCATCACCGCCGGACTAGTTGCCATTTTACGTACCCTCCATTCAGACTGTACTTTGCTCGTACAAGTTAGAGACGATCGAGCCTTCTGAGTGAGCTCAACCGCAAATGCATGTTATCTGCCACGATGATACGTCGTTCGCAGCGAAGGGGCAAGCCGCTGCAATAGCCCTTTATAGGGGGTTGACAGCGCAGAAAATCGCATCACTCGGGCGCTGTAGTATAGATTCTACCGTGTAGAAACATACACTTGGAGGGTTCTTGGGTCTGCGGCCGAAGGGCTCCCGCGGGATCGGAAGTTTACAAGTTCATGTTCTCCGGCAATGATTCGAACGGAGAAAGTGGTCTGCGCGACTCGAATCATTACGGGAACTTAGTACATCTGTCGATGAATACGGCGACGTATTTCCGCCTTGCGGCCGAGGGTCTCGGGGCAGGCCGGGCGTGCCCGGCCCCTACGGCCGGCGGACGGGCGCTGTAGGGCGAGGCATGCCTCGGCTGCGGGGTCGCGCGCCAAAACGCCGTTGTAATTGCGAAACTGCGTACTTAGCGTTTCGCCCTGCGGGGGCCTCTGCTATGATGAATTCTCTTTCGACGACGCTTGAGGACCAGTGCCGCGCGATTCGCTTGAGGATCTCTACCGCCGCCGTGGTTCGACGCGCTGGCAGGACCGGCTGAGCCGCCTGCTCGCTCCGCCCGCGCTTTATGTCATGAATCCCGCCGAGCCCAAGGATTTTCCCTTGGGGCGGTGGAACCTGTATCTGGGCGGTGCCGGAAGCCGCCCAGCGGGTTACGTTAACCTCGACCTGTTTCCGGTGCCGGGCGTGGATGTGGCGGCCGACGCCGAATGCATGCCGTTTTCCAACAACCTGTTTCAGCGCGTGGAATGCGACGCGGTGCTGGAGCACGTGCGGCGTCCCGAACGGGTGATGGCCGAAATCGCGCGCGTACTCGCGCCCGGCGGCTACTTGCACGTGGTGACACCGTTCTGCCACCCGTTTCACGAGTACCCGAAGGATTACCGCCGCTATACGATGGATGGATTGAAGGAGCTGGCCGGCGGCTTCGAGCCGGTCGCTGCGGGTTGGCGCACAGGCCCTACGGCGACGCTGCTGGTATTCACGATCGAGTACGCGAAGCTGCTGTTGCCGTGGCGCGCCTGGCGCGTCCTGGTTCACGGCGTTCTGGGCTGGTTGCTGTTTCCGCTACGCTACCTGGATCTGCTGCTGCTGCGGACCTCGCGCGCAGGCCGCATCGGCAACAATTGCTACCTCTGGCTGCGCAAGCCCGAGTAGAGTTGGCGCGCCTGGCGGCCTGGCGCGCGACAAGCAAGGGCCGGGCTGGCGCCCGGCTGCGCCGATTGGCCATCGGCGCGCAGGTTATCGACCTGCCCCACAAAAGCAGAGGAATCCGCCGGCTCTGCTATCATAAGAACTCTCCCGCATGATCGTTGAGGCCAGTGTTGTCCGCTTCGATTCGATCGCGCTCGACAGCGGCGCCACGCTCGCGCCGGTCGACGTGGCTTACGAGACGTACGGCCAGTTGAACGCAGCGCGGAGCAACGCCATCCTGGTGTTGCACGCGTTTTCGGGCGATGCGCACGCGGCCGGGATCAGCCCGGAAACGGGCAAGCCGGGCTGGTGGGACAACATGATCGGCCCCGGCAAGGCGTTCGACACCAATCAGTACTTCGTGATTTCGAGCAACGTGCTGGGCGGGTGCCGCGGGACGACGGGGCCGTCGTCGATCAACCCGGCGACCGGCTGCCCCTACGGCATGTCGTTTCCGGTGATCACGATTTCCGACATGGTGCGCCTGGAGAAGATGCTGATCGATGCGCTGAAGATCCCGCGGCTGCTGACGGTGACCGGCGGATCGATGGGGGGAATGCAGGCGCTCGAATGGGCGGTAGCTTACCCGGACCGCGTGGTCTCGGCGATTCCGATCGCCACCACGACGCGCCACAGCGCGCAGCAGATAGCGTTCAACGAAGTGGGGCGGCAGGCGATTATGGCCGACCCGGACTGGAACGGCGGCGATTATTACGGCAAGCAACCGCCGGCGCGCGGGCTGGCGGTGGCGCGCATGGTGGGCCACATCACGTATATGAGCGACGATTCGATGCGCGAAAAATTCGGCCGCCGGCTGCGCGGCAAGGAGAATTTCGGCTTCGATTTCGACGTGGATTTCGAAGTGGAAAGCTACCTGCGCTACCGCGGCAGCCAGTTCGTCGGCCGCTTCGACGCCAACTCGTATCTGTACATCACCAAGGCGATGGATTATTTCGATCTGACGAACGGCCAGGGCTCGCTGGCGGCGGCGCTGGCGCCGGCCCAGGCGCGCTTCCTGGTGATCAGCTTCAGCTCGGACTGGCTGTATCCGAGCTATCAATCGCAGGAAATCGTGCGTGCGCTGCGGGCGCGCAATTGCGACGTGGCCTACGCCGAGCTGCCTTCCAACTACGGGCACGATTCCTTCCTGGTGGACGTGGCCGAACAGACGGAGCTGATCCGCGGCTTTCTGGCCAACACGCTGGAGAAAACGGCATGACCGCCGTAGTGACCAAGCAGGCGTTCGTCCGCGAGCTGCTGGGGCGCAGCGATTACGCCATCATCGGCGAAATCGTCTCGCCCGGCGCGCGTGTGCTGGACCTGGGCTGCGGCGAGGGCGAACTGCTGCAATGGCTGGCCGCGAACAAGAGCGTGGATGCGCGCGGGGTCGAGATCGCGGGCGAAAAAGTGCGCCGCGCGATCGCCCGCGGGGTCTCGGTGTTTCAAGGCGATATCGACGACGGGCTGGCCGACTATCCCGACCTGGCCTTCGACTACGTGATCCTCAGCCAGACCTTGCAGGAAACGCGGCAACCGCGGAAGGTGTTGCGCGAAATGCTGCGCGTGGGACGCAGAGGGATCGTGGCCTTCCCCAACTTCGGCCACTGGAGGGTACGGCTTGCCATGCTGGCCAGCGGGCGCGCGCCGCGCACCAAGCTGTTCCCGTACGAATGGTACGACTCGCCGAACATTCACTTCCTCACGGTGGAGGATTTCGAGGCGCTGGCCGCGCTGGAGGGTCTCACAGTGGAGCGGCGCTACTTTCTGGCCGGACACCGCAAGGTGGGCGTGATGCCGAACCTGCTGGCCGAAGTTGCGGTGTTTTTAGTGAGCGCGGGAAGGTAGCGGGCGCCCCTAAGAGCCGAGCGCGTGGCCAAGCGGCGTCAACGTTCTCAGGGCAGCGCGATCGGGCGCCTCGCGAACCATTTTGTCTCCCGCAATCAGGATTATGGCAGGGCGTCTGAGTGAAGCAAATGCATTGGCGGCTGAACTGGAGCGGTCAGGATCGCTTGAACTCTCGCTCTGAGGGCCCCTGGGTCGAATGGTTTAGACAGGAACGGCAAATTGGCATTTTGGCTGACGATTTTGCTCATGTCTGCAGCCGACATCACCAATACCCTGATTTCTGGCCGCTCTTCGAGCAGATGAGCACACAGGTCGGTGCCATTCAGCCGGGGCATCTCCACGTCCGTAATTACGAGATCTATCGATCCGGGGTATTGGCGCGATAATTCCAGCCCCTCGTGACCGTTGGCGGCGGAAAGGACGAAATGCCCATCCAGCCGCATGAGCAACGCGATTAGTTTGCGGAATAGGGCGTCGTCATCAACGACAAGGATGACGGAAGGGCGCGCTCCCGGAGATTGGACGTTACGGCGGCCGGCAGATCGACCAGGGCTGTCAGCCTTCTGTCTGCCGAGGTTCTTGGAAGTCAACTCGCGCCACCCGTTAGGTCGTCCTGCTGAGACAGCAAGCGCTTTCGCACCAGGGTGGCGAGAGCAACTAACGCACCGCCCATCATGGCTAAGGTTGCCGGCTCGGGAAGGCCGCTCGCTGGCGCGGAGTCGCCCAGGTTTGTGTTGACCCGGTTGGCGACGGCCGTCTCCGCGGCAGCGATTCCGCACGCCAGAGCCGCAACTGCGAACAGCCGAAATGTGCGTCGAGACAAGCTGAGAAAGCCCTTCACAAGTCCCGAGTTTAGATTGCGGTTCATGCGCGCACAAGTCCCAAAGGTCCTAGACGGTTTATGAGCAACGCAAGAGCATACCTACCGTACCGGAACGGAGCAATAACTATGTCGCAATTTGGAGGATCGAGGCCTCGCCCGTGGATTAGCTGCCGGCAATGAATAAACATCGCTCGCGCGGAGCGGGCGCAGTTCGTGGCTGCTTGGGGAGTGCGATCGCCGGACAGAACAGCTTCCGCTATTTCACAGGTAGTCCCGGAATCCGGCGGCGCTGCGGACCCTCGTTAGGCTGGCGGCAGATCAAACATGCGCCGCTGCGCCACGTCGCCGAGATGGGGGATGGGTTTTCCGCCCACACCCTGATCTACAATGGTGACTCATCGTGAAAAAGGGACGAAAGAGAACCTCCGGCGGGACTTCGGCAGCGGAGCCGAAGAGGCCATCGCGCTGGGCCGCGCCCGCCCTGATTGCCGCTCTGGTCCTGGTTTTCTACTTGGTACCGCTCACGTCCGAGTCCGCCAGTATTCAATGGGACGCGGCCGACGTGCATTACCCTTTTCAGAAGTACTGGTCCGATCACGTCCGTTCGGCCAGCCTGCCTTCGTGGACGCCGTATGTTTTCGCCGGCTATCCATTCCTCGCGTATCCGGAAACCGCCGCATGGTATCCGCCGCACTGGCCTTTCTTTCTGATTGGGATTACGCCGCGCATGATTCAGGCGGAACTGGCGCTGAACGCCTTCCTCGCCTGCCTTGGTGCGTTTCTCCTGATTTCGCGCTTTGTCGAAAATCGGGCGGCCGCGGTGCTGGGGGGACTCTGTTATGGGCTGTCCGGCTTTTTTGCCGGCCACGCTTCTCACGTGGGGATCTTCGCTGCTGCGGCTTGTTTCCCATGGTTGCTGTTGGCGTTCCGGCGCGCGCTGGACGGGAGCGCCGTCCGCTATACCGCATTGGGAGGCATTGTCGGTGCCGCGATGATTCTGGCCGGGTACTTTCAGACCGCCATGTATGGATTTTTGGCGCTCGGGCTGTATGCGCTGGCGGACCTGTACCGCGCGCCGCGCCGTTGGTTGCGGATCGCCTCGATCGTGGCCGGCATGCTGGCGCTGGCGATCGTCGTGGCTGCCATTCAGATTGTGCCCACGCTCGAGCTGGTGCGGACGACGTTCCGCGCAACGTCGAATTACTCGCGAACCACGGACGGAGTGCTGGAACTCCGGGCCCTGCCTACCCTGGCCGCACCGGACTGGCTGGGCGCGATTTCGGATAAGTACACGGGGCCTTCCGACATTACCCAGTATTACTTTTATGCGGGCTTTCTGCTGCTTCCTCTCGCGGGTCTCGGCCTCGCCGAGACAAAGACCCGCCTGCACGCGCTGCTCCTGATCGTGCCTGCCGCATGGTTCATGCTCGGCGGGGCGGCCGGTCTCTACCGCGTTGCGCTGTTACTGCCGGGAATGAACAAGGTGCGCGAGCCAATTCAGGGCTGGTTTGTGGTTGCATTGGGTTTGGCTATGCTGGCCGCGGCGGGGTTTGCGTGGGTGCAGGGGCGCTGGCGCGTGCCGTACCTGGGCGCGATCGTCATCGCGATCCTGTTTATCGACGTCTGGTGCTGGAATATGCTCGAGAACCCGCTCGCGTACGGGCACTTCACATTCGGCAGCGCCTATGGAGACGGGGAAGACGCCCTGCTGCGCCACGTGGTCCGGGCGATGCCGCCTCTGACTCGCTTCGGAGGAGGACGGCGAGCCCCGGTCGGTCCGCAGGACTACGCGCTCGATCTTCACCTGGAAACCACCGCCGGATATGCCGCCCTGCCGATCAGAGATTACATGAGGTATTTGGCCGCCATGAGGCACAACCCCAAGCTCCGGGACGGTCTCAACGTCAGCACTTATGTGACGGCCGATTTAGCCGGCGTGGCATCCAATGAATCCGTACTGCCTCGTGTGTACTTCCCCAAATCGGTCGTGGACGCAGGGAACAGGGCGGAAGCGCTCCGCGCGCTCGAGACCCTCGACCCTCACTTGCAGTCGATCGCGCTTGCGCCGCACAGCCTCATTCGGCAGGACCCAGCGGCGACGGCTACCGTGCTTTCTTACAACGAGGAGTCCTATCGCATCCGTTACCATACCGCCTCACCGGCTCTCTTGCGTTTGAGCGTGCCCTATTTTCCGGGCTGGCGCGCCACTGTGGATGGCCAGCAACTGCCGATCGTCCATGTCGACCTGGCGCTGATGGGCGTGGTGGTTCCCGCCGGCGACCACGAGCTTCAGTTCTCCTTCCGTTCGGACTCATTCGGAATTGGCGTGGCCATTACGCTGGCCGGCTTGCTCCTCTGTTCACTGCTTGTGGCGGTTCCCGCCCGAGCGCGGCGTGCCGCCCCTCCCGCGACCGGCTGACATTCGCCGTAAAAGGCATCGCTGCTCTTCAAGCGCCTGCGGGCTTTCCCTGGCGTGACTCTGACCGGTCCGGCCGGATTCCACGCACATGTGCCTGGGGCGCGATACACTGGAGGCAGCTACATCAATGTCTCGCGGTCTTCTTCTCGCCATTTCCCTGTTGAGCGGACTGGCTCTGCACGCTGCTTCGGCGCCCGCCTTGGCCGTGGACGCCACTGCCAACGTTCACCCGATCAGTCCGTACATCTACGGCATCAACGAGTACGCGGACAGCGGGCTGGCCAGCATCATGCGTATTCCTCTGCGCCGCTTCGGCGGCGACGCCACTACCAGCTACAACTGGCAAATCGACGTCAGCAACGCTGCGTCGGACTGGTATTTTGAAAACTACGCGCAGTACAGCGGAACGCCCGCGCTGCCCGACGGCTCGTCGTTCGACTTGTTCCACGAAGCGAACCTGCAGACCGGCGCTCTCAGCCTGGGCACTATCTCGCTGATGGACTGGACGCCGAAGGATGACACCAGTTGCAGCTTCAGCGTGGCGAAATACGGCGCCCAAACAGCCGTGAATCCGTACAACACCAATTGCGGGAACGGCATCCTGCTCAAGAACAACCAGCAAATCGTAAACCAGCCGACCGATGCTTACCAGCCGTCCGACTCCGCGTTCGAACAGCAGTGGGTCCAGTACCTGATGCAGAAGTACGGCCCGGGCAACGCCGGTGGCGTGCGTCTGTGGAGCATGGATAACGAGCCGGAATGGTGGTACGGCGTCCACAGCGACATCTACCAACAGCCCGCGACCTACAACGACATGATGAACCGCAGCCTCACGTGGGCGCAGGCGGTCAAAGCGGTGGACCCCACCGCGCTGGTAACCGGGCCGGTGCCCTCGGGGTGGCCCGGCTACTTCTATTCGCGTACGGACATGAATAGCGGATGGAATACGTCCCCCTACCAATACTGGGACAACCCGATTGATCAGGAAGCGCACGGCGGCGTGCCATGGGTGGAGTATTACCTGCAGCAGATGCAGCAGTTCGAGCAGCAGAACGGATACCGTCTGCTGGATGCGGTCGACGTCCACGGGTATCTCGCGCCGGACACGTTAAGCGGTACTGCGGGTGACGCCGCGATGGAAACGCTGCGCATGACCTCCACGCGCGCGCTTTGGGACCCCAACTACATCGTGCCGAACTCGAACGCCGGCGACAACCAATACGATGCGAAAGGCAATCTGACCGCGCCGCAACTGATCCCGCGCATGCACCAATGGGTGGACCAGAATTATCCCGGCACCAAGCTGGCCATCACGGAGTACATGTGGTACGCGCTGGAGAGCATCACGGGCGCCATCGCGCAAGCCGATATCCTGGGCATTTTCGGGCGTGAGTCGCTCGACTACGGCACGCTTTGGGGACCGCCGGCGACCACCGACCCGGGCGCCTTCGCCTTCAAGATCTTTCTGAACTACGATGGCAACGGCAGCCAGTTCGGAGAAACCAGCGTCTCCGCCACCAGCACCGATTACGACACGCTTTCCATTTTCGCGGCGCAGCGGCACGATTCCGCGCTCACCGTGCTGGTGCTGAACAAGACCGCGGGCGCTATCGCCGACAGCATCAGCCTGCAGCACTTCACACCCGCCGGGACGGCACAGGTGTGGCAGTACAGCTCGGCGAATCTCAGCGCGATTGTCCAGTCTCCGGACCTCAATGTGACCGGCAGCGGCCTCAGCATGACTTTTTCGGCATATTCGATGACGCTGCTGGTGATTCCGCAGGCGCAGAGCGCGATGACCGTTTTGCAACCGTGGATCTCCGCGGTCACCAGCGCCGCGTCGTACGATGCTTCCGGCATATCGCCCGGAGAGATAGTGGCCGTCTGGGGCACAGGCCTGGGACTGGTCGCGGGGGTTAACCTCCAGCTCGATTCCAATGGCCTGCTCACCACCGCCCTGAGCGGCACACAGGTATTCATCAACGGCAATCCGGCGCCGCTGATCTACGCGTCGAACACTCAAGTCAACGCCATCGTCCCCTATGAAGTGGCACCGGCGCAGACGGCCAACGTGGTGGTGGTCTATCAAGGCAACGCATCGCTGCCGTTTTCCATCCCCATTTCGGCCGTCAAGCCGGGCATCTTCACCAGCAATAATTCCGGCAGTGGGCAGGGCGCCATTTTGAACCCGGGCTACACTGTGAACAGCCCGTTGAACCCGGCCCCGCGCGGGCAGTATGTCTCCATCTACGCGACCGGTGAAGGAGTAACAACGCCGCCGGGCCTGGACGGCCGTCTGTCCGACACATCGGGAACGCCGTTGCCGAAGGTGGCGGCTTCCTGCTCGGCCACCATCGGCGGCGTGACCACCACGCAGAACTATTGTGGCGAGGCGCCGGGTTTCACCGCCGGCCTGGTGCAGGTCAACGCGCTGGTTCCGGAGTCGGTCACCCCAGGCAGCGCCGTCCCCGTGACCATCACCATCGGCGGAGTTACCAGCCAGTTGGGGGTAACGCTGGCGGTGGAGTAGGACGGACGATCGGTTTTGGTCGGCGGTGCTCGATTCGGCAGCGGAGCGGCCTGTCCACTATGATTTTTCATGGTAACGGTCTCGCTTTCCTCTTACTCCCGTGATAGCCTCGGCCTCTGTGCGTTTATGAACAGTGCAAGAGGAATAGGCAATAAATCGGAAGGATTGGGATACCGCACCCCGGGGAGCTCGAACCTAAACTGGAGAAGAGATAAACAGTTCCGCAGGAGAAACAATGCAGAAGCGCAAACTTGGAAAGAGCAACCTGGAAGTTTCGGCTCTCGGTCTCGGCTGCATGGGCATGAGCTTTTCTTACGGTCCGCCCAAAGACAAGCACGAGATGACCTCTCTGATCCGGGCAGCCGTGGAACGCGGCATCACATTCTTCGACACTGCCGAGGTCTACGGCCCGTTCACAAACGAAGAGCTCGTGGGCGAAGCTCTCGCTCCGTTCCGTGACCGGGTGGCGATCGCGACAAAGTTCGGGTTCGATCTGAGTGGCAGCGACAATCGGCCGGGAGCGGCAGGTCTGAATAGTCGACCCGAGCACATCAAGCAGGCTGCCGAGGGCTCGCTCAAGCGGCTCAAAGTGGAGACAATCGACTTGCTCTATCAGCATCGGGTTGACCCGGACGTGCCTATCGAAGACGTTGCCGGAGCGGTGAAGGAGCTGATTCAGGCGGGCAAGGTCAAGCACTTCGGCCTTTCCGAAGCAGGAGTGAAAACTATCCGCCGCGCGCACCGAGTTCAGCCACTTACTGCTCTCCAGAACGAATATTCGCTGTGGACGAGGACTCCCGAGAAGGAAGTGATCCCGGCCCTTGAGGAACTCGGCATCGGCCTTGTCGCATACAGCCCGCTCGGCAAGGGCTTCCTCACCGGCAAGATCGACGAAAGCGCGAAGTTCGACAGCTCCGACTTTCGCAGCACGCTGCCTCGCTTCACGCCGGAGGCTCTCAAGGCGAATCAGGCCCTGATTGGTCTGCTCGCCAGCATCGGGGAGCGAAAGAATGCGACACCGGCGCAAATCGCACTCGCCTGGCTGCTGGCCCGGAAGCCGTGGATTGTGCCGATTCCTGGCACCACCAAGCTACATCGCTTGGATGAAAACATCGGGGCACTTTCGGTCGAACTCACGCCCGGCGATCTCAGTGACATCGAGAACGCCGCCTCTAAGATCACGGTCGAAGGCGCCCGGTATCCTGAGAAACTGGAACAGATGACCGGTCGCTGAGCGGCCATGGAAGGGAGTTCAAGAAATGGAGATCAAACGAGGCGGTTCACAACCCTCCGGCAAGGGACCATCAGAGTGGTTCACCGGCACCGTGCGCATTGACCCGCTGTTTAACCCGCCCGCTCCGGCGCGCGCGTTCGGCGCCAGTGTGACCTTTGAGCCCGGCGCCCGCACGGCATGGCATACCCACCCGCTCGGCCAGACTCTGATCGTGACGGCGGGTTGCGGCCGGGTCCAGCGCTGGGGCGAACCGATCGAGGAAATCCGGCCGGGTGACGTGGTCTGGATTCCGCCCGCCGAGAAACACTGGCATGGCGCCGCGTCAACCAGTGCCATGACGCACATTGCCATTCAGGAACAGCTCGACGGCAAGGCCGTCGACTGGATGGAACACGTTACCGACGAACAATACCAGGCCTGACTACGGGCCAACACAAACCAATAGGAGGGTAAATCCATGTACAAAGCGAAAGCTTACTCCGCCGCCGGCGCGACATCGCCGCTTGCCTCCACGACAGTCACGCGTCGAGATCCCACCGAACACGACGTGCAGATCGACATCCTATTCTGCGGTAGGGGGCGCGCCCCACGCGCCCTCAGTCGTACACGAAGTGCAGCACTCTCTTGAGGTCTTCCCAGGCTTCGCGCTTGGCGTCTTGATTGTAGGGGCGCAGCAGATAGGACGGGTGGTAAGAGACCATCACCGGGATGGCGCGCCACTCGAGCCAATGACCGCGCAGCTTGGTGACGCCTTCCTTGCGGCCGGTGAGCGCGCGCGCGGCGGTGCCTCCCAAAGCGCAGATGGCCTTGGGCGCGATGGCGGTGAGCTGGCGGAACAGGAACTGGCCGCAGATTTCCATTTCATCCGGCTCGGGAGTGCGGTTGCCGGGCGGGCGGCACTTTACCACGTTGCAGATGTAGACATCTTGGCGGCGCAGCTCGATGCCCTCTTTCTTCGCGGTGCCCTCGATCATCTGGGTGAGCAGTTGACCGGCGCGTCCGACGAACGGGATTCCCTGCGCGTCTTCGTCGGCGCCCGGGCCTTCGCCGACGAACACCAGCGGCGACCGCTGATTGCCGACGCCAAAGACTATCTTGTTGCGCCCTTCGTGCAAGCGGCAGCGGCGGCAATCGCCGATGTCCTCAAGGATGCGCGGCAGGGCGTCGCCGGCCGGCGCCAGAGATGGCAGGCTGATGGAAAGCTGCTCCTCGGCAGCGGGCTGCGGCTGCGCGTCTGCCGTATCCGCCGCGCCCGCTTCCGCCTCCTCCGCGTCGCGGGCTTGGGGCGCGACTGGCTGGCGGTAAAGGGTCGTCACCCCGATATCCCGATAGAACTCGAGGCGGCGCCGCAGGTCGTCAGGCTTCATGGGCGGCGTGCAGGGAAAGACGTAGCTTGAGGATTTCGTCGAAGATGCGCTCGGCGATTTCGCGTTTGCTTGCGCGCTCGAGCTCCAGCGTTTCTCCCGTCGACAGCGCCAGCACCACTTCGTTTTCGTCAGATTCGAAACCGGCATCGGCGCCGCCCACCAGGTTGCCCACCACCATGTCGCAATTCTTCGATTCCAGCTTGCGGCGCGCTTCCTGGCGCAGGTTCTCGGTTTCGGCGGCGAAGCCCACCAGCAGCCGGTCGCCTTTCTTGCGGCCCAGCTCGGCCAGAATATCGGGCGTGGGATCCAGCTCGAGCGAAAGGCGCGCGGCGGTTTTCTTGCGCTTCTGATCGGGCACCTTGCTCAAGTGGAAATCGCCGACTGCCGCGGCTTTAATGACGATGCTGGCCGGCTCCAGGTTCTCGAAAACACGCTCGCGCATTTCCATCGCCGTGCGCACCCCGATCACTTCCACGCCGCGCGGAGCGGACAAGTGCACCGGTCCGGAGATCAGCACTACGCGCGCTCCGCGCGCAGCGGCTGCTTCGGCCAGCGCGTAGCCCATTTTGCCGCTCGAGCGATTCGAAATGTACCGCACCGGGTCGAGCGGTTCCTGCGTAGGCCCGGCCGTGATGAGAACGGTTTCGCCTTCCAGGTCGCGCCGCTGCCGCGCTTCCCGATCGATGGCGGCGGCGATTTCCTCGGGCTCCGCCATGCGGCCCGGGCCGGTCATGCCGCAGGCCAGGTATCCCGCGCCGGGCTCGATCACGCGGTTGCCGCGGCGCTTCAGCGTTTCCACGTTCTCTTGCGTAGCCGGGTGCTGCCACATGTTGACGTTCATGGCCGGCGCCAGCAGCACCGGGCCGGTGAAGGCCAGGTACAGCGTGGAGAGAAAATCTCCGGCCAGGCCGTGGGCCAGCTTGGCGAGCAGGTCGGCGGTGGCCGGCGCTATCACCAGCAGATCGTTTTCCTGCGCCGTGCCGATGTGATCGATCGCGTTTTCGATGGCGAACAGGTCGGTGAGCACCTTGCGGCCGGTCAGCGCCGCGAAGGTCATCGGCGTCACGAATCGCTGGGCGGCGTCGGTCATCGCCGCTGTCACCTGGTGGCCCTGCTGCATCAGCAGACGCGCCATCTCGGCCGATTTGTACGCCGCGATGCCGCCGCCGACGCCGAGAATGATCTTCATGGGAGACTTCCGCCGCGCCCCGCGCGACAGTGCGCGCTCAGAGGGAGGGCTCCGCTACCGGCAGTTCCGGCGCCGGTCCGCTGAGCGAGTATTTCACCAACCCGCGGCGCACTTCCTCCATCGCAATGACGGTGGACTTCTTCGAGGACGTGGGCAGCACTGGCCGCGCACCGCCCTGCAATTGCCGGGCCCGCTTGGCCGCCACGATGATGAAGCGGTAAGTGCTCTGCTCCTCGTCGTCCGGAATGGTGCAGTGGGCGTTGTTCTTGGGGGCTGTTTCCGCCATAACTTCGATACCTCTAAACCTGAAACGATTCCAGTATGGGCCGGATCTGCTCTTCGATCCGCGTCCGCCGCGCGCGCTCGGCGCGCACAATCGAACTCAGAATCGCGTCCGACTCGTCCAACTCGCGATTGATCAATACATAATGATAGTCGCTGTACCGCCGGATTTCCTCGGCCGCGTCCCGCAGCCGCCGTTCGATCACCTCGTCCCGGTCCTCGCCGCGCGCGCGCAATCTGCGTTCGAGAACCTGCCGCGAAGGAGCCAGGATAAAGACGGTTACAGCCTCGGGAATCTTCTGTATCAATTGTCTCGCACCTTGCACGTCGATGTCGAGTACCAGGTCCCGGCCGCGGGCGCGGGCTTCCTCGAGAATGCCGCGGTGGGTGCCGTAATAATTGCCGAACACCACCGCCCATTCCAGAAACTCGTCGCGCTCGGCCATGGCTTCGAATTCCGGCCGCGAAACGAAGTGGTAGCTTTCGCCGTCTCTTTCCGCGCCACGCGGCGGGCGGGTGGTGTAAGAGATCGAGAACATGAGGCCGGGCAACTCGGCCATGAGGTGGGAAACCAGGGTCGATTTTCCCGAACCGGAGGGGGCGGAAATGATGAAGACGGTCGTCATTCTAGGTTGAGCGCCTGTTCGCGGATTTTGTCGATTTCCGATTTCGCCGCCAGCGCGAGCTCGGTGATGGTCAGCCCCAGGTCGCCCAGGCCGCCGGTCTTGGAGAGGATGGTGTTCGATTCGCGGTTCATTTCCTGCAGCAGGAAATCCAGGCGCTTGCCCACCTCGCCTTCTCCGGCGAGCAAACCATCGAGCTGCGCGGCGTGGGTCTTCAGGCGAACCAGCTCTTCGGCGATGTCGCTGCGGTCGGCGGCCAGCGCGGCCTCCTGGGCCAGCCGCTGCGGCTCGACGGCCGCGCCGTTCAGTAGTTCGGCCAGCCGTTCGCGCAAGCGCTTCTGAAAAACCGGCGCGGCGCCGGCGCGGATCTCCTCCATGCGTGCCACCAGCTCGAGCAACGCCGCCGTCCGTTCGCGCATCTCTGTTGCCATCGCGGCGCCTTCGGTTTCCCGGCTTTGGTTGAAAATTGCCAGCGCTTCACGGACGCCGTCCAGCGCCGCCGCGGCTACTTCTTCACTGACCTCGGCGTCCCCGCCCGTTTGCAACATGCCGGGCATGCGCAGCGCGGCGTTGAGATCGGGTTCCTGGTTGGGCAACGCCAAAAGCTTCTGGGCCTCGCGAAACGCGGCTATGTATTCCGACATCAGGTTGCGATTCAACCCCGCGGCGCTCTCGGCCGTTCGCGTCAGCGTCACCTGAATCTGCACGTGGCCGCGGGCGATAGCGCCCTTCAAAATGGCGCGCAGGCCGGTCTCGATTGCGTCCAGTTCGGGCGGCAGATGAAAGTGCAGATCCAGGCCGCGATGGTTGACGCTCTTCAGGCTGATCGCAATCTCGTCCGGCCCGCCGGCTTTTCGAACGCTCGAGAAGCCGGTCATGCTACGCACGCTCATAAGTCCTCCACTGCCAGATCCACGAATTGCATCTCGTGCAGGCGCTGATAGATTCCGCCGCGCGCCATCAGCTCCTCGTGCGTGCCGGTCTCGCGCAGGCGGCCCTGCTCGATCACCGCGATTTTGTCGGCGCGGCGGATGGTGGAGAGCCGGTGTGCGATCACGATCACCGTGCGGTGCTCCATCAGGTTGGCCAGCGCTTTCTGCACCAGCAGCTCGGATTCGGTATCGAGGTGCGAGGTGGCTTCGTCGAGAATCAGGATGGGCGCGTTCTTGAGCAGCGCGCGGGCGATGGCGATGCGCTGCCGCTGGCCGCCGCTCAAGCGCACGCCGCGGTCGCCGATCACGGTCTGGTAGCCGTCCGGCAGGCGCTCCACGAATTCGTGCGCCAGCGCGGTCTCGGCCACCCGCCGGATCTCGTCGAGCGGCGTGCCCGGCCGCGCGTAGGCGATGTTGCGCGCCACTGTGTCGTTGAACAGGAAAGTATCCTGCGCCACGATGCCGATCTGCGCCCGCAGCGAATCGAGCTCCAGCTCCCGCACGTCGTGGCCATCCATGCGGACAGCCCCGGCGGTCACGTCCCAGAAGCGCGGCACCAGGTTCACCAGCGTGGTCTTGCCGCCGCCGCTCGGCCCCACCAGCGCCACCACTTCACCCGCTTCCACCGTCAGCGAGATTCCCTCAATGCGAAAACCGTCCGCCGGCAGGTAATGGAACCCCACGTTGTCGAACACAATCCGCTCGGAGAAGTGCTCGAGCTTCGTGGCGCCGGGTTTTTCGGCGATTTTTTCTATATTGTCGAGATACTCAAAGACCTTCTGCGACGCGCCGAGCGCCTGCTCGAAGATATTGTGAATCCCCACCAGGCGCTTGACCGGCTCGAGCAGGAAGACCAGCGCGGCGACAAAGCTGGCGAACCGTTCCGGCGTCAGCTCGCCCAGCTTGATCTGCGTCCGCGCGTACCAGATGAAGCCGACCACGGCGGCGGCGCCCACCACCTCGATCAGCGGCGAGGAGAGCGCCTGCTGCCGCACGTATTGCAGGTTGGTCTTCAGCAGCCTGCGCGCCGCATCGTGGAAGCGCCGCGATTCGTACCCTTCGGCGCTGAAGGCCTTCACCACCATGTGGCCGCTGAGCGTTTCCTGCAAGACCTGGCTCAGCTCGCCCTGGTTGTCCTGCGTGTGCCGCGTGGTGCGGCGGATCCGCTTACCGATGTTGGTGACCGGAAGAACCACCACCGGAACCAGCAATAAGCTGAGCAGCGCCAGCCTCCAGTCCGTCCCGATCACCACCGCCAGCAGCGCCAGCAGCACGAACGTCTGGCGCAGCAGGTCTGCCAGAATGTGCGATGTGGCGAGCTGGACCTTGTCGATATCGTTCATGATGGCCGACATCAGCTTGCCCGTCGAGTGCGATTCGAAAAACTCCGCCCCTTGCCGCAGCACCTTGTCGAAAACCCGGTTGCGCAGGTTGGTGACCGCCGAAAACCCGACGTAGTTGACCAGGTAGTTGGCGCAGTAATCGCACAGGCCCTTGGTCACGAACACCGCCAGCGTAGCGAACGCCATCATGCTGAATACGTTGTGGAAGGAAGAGGGGACGATCTGGTCGAGGTAGAAAGTGTGGTGGAAAACCGGGTCAGTGAAGAGCTTGATGCGCGCTTCCGCCGCGTGTGGGTCGAGCCCGACGTAGAGCAGCGGGCCGATCAGCAGCGCCATCAAGCCCGTCCCGCCTCCGGCCACCGCCATCAGCACCACCGAGACCGCCAGGTACCCCGTGTACCGCCGTGCGTAACCGAACAGCCGGAGCAGCTCCTTCATGCGTGTACCCGCAGCCGGGCCAGCGCGTCTACCACCTGCGCCACCGTCACGCCGGCCACCGTGACGCCGGCTTTTCCACCGGGCGCCGTCACCACTTCGGAACGCGCGCGCCAGGGGCCCCAGATAGCGGGGTCCGACGGGCCGAAGATCACTACCGAGGGCAGTCCGAGCGCGGCCGCCATGTGCGCCGGGCCGGAATCGTTGCCCACGAACAAAGACGCTCCGGCGAGCAACGTTTTCACCTGGCCGAGCGGCGCGCCCTCGACGATGCGGTGCCGCGAGAACGGCCGCAAATCGTCGCCGGCCGCTCCGATAAAAACCGCCTCCAGGCCGCTTTCTTCGATGTGCCGTGCCACTTCCAGAAACCCATCGGCGCGCCAGGTTTTCTTGGGCGCGGTTGCCACCGGGTGCAGCACCGCGTACGGCCGCGCAGCAGCCGGCGGTTCAGCCAGCCCCAGCTTGGCACGGGGAATTTCCTCGACCGGCGCGCCCAAATAGAAAACGGCGCTGGCCAGGTGCTCGGCCGTATGCACGGTGCGTTCCACGCCGAGGATTTCCTGTGCTCTGGGGATGTGCAGGTTGTACGCGAACTGGTGGCGGAAGTGGCCGAAGCCTGCGCGCCAGCGGGCGCCGGAAACCAGCGTCATAAAGGCGCTGCGTGTGCCGCCGTGCAGATTGAGGCACAAATCCGGCCGCCAGCGCCGCAGCACGCGGCGGTCGGGCCACAGGATGTCGTCCACATCCGGGTTGTCCTCGAACAGAGCGTGGAAGCGCGCTTCGGCGACCACCGCGACGCGCAGGTCTGCGCGCGCGCGTTTCAGCAGGGCGAGAGCGGGCGTCGTGAGAACGCAGTCCCCCAGCGAACGCAGCCGGACGACGGCCACCCGGCCCGGACGCGGCAGCTCTTCCAGCACGTTCTGCACCGGTCTAGTCTTCGATCTTGGCCTCGTCCACCAGCATCACCGGTATGTCGTCCCGAACCGGATAGACGCGATGGCACTGCACGCACTTCAACCCGCTCCCGCCGGCCGTGAGCTCCACCGTAGCCTTGCACACCGGACACACGAGAATCTCCAGCAGATCTTGACTGATGGCCATAAGAGTTCCAGTTTAGCGCGGAGGGCCTGCGGGGTGCGTGGGCTGGGCCGTGGGGCTTCGGTTGCCGTCCTTCAAACTGGAAGGGAGCAGGATCGGACGTATGGTCGCGCGTAAACGGCCAAGCTCGCTTGCACTGACCAAGGCCGGCCTTGCTTGGCTGGTCAACGGCTATCCGCTGCAAGTGAAGCGCGCCGGGCTGGCCGCACTCACGCGTGCAGCAAGTCCGGTAAGCGGGCCAGTTCCGCGCCGGTGCTATCGTTGGGCACCGAGCACCCGGGGGTGAGAAGGAATTTGCGGCCGGCGGCCTGCGCCGCGGCTTGCCACTGGCGGCGCAGCTCGTCGGAGGTGAGGGTCCGGTAGTTGACTTCGTCGATGCCGCCCGCGATGACCCAGCTTGGGAACTGGCTGCGCACCTCGGCCATCGGGATGCCGGACGCGTGCAGCGAGTAATTGATGACCGGCGCCGTGAAGTCGCGGAAAAACCCAAGATAACCGGGCTGGACGTGCAGGTGGAGAAACGTCAGCTTGGTTTCGCCGATGGCTTCCAGGAAGCGCTTGTCGAAGGGGCGGCTGAACTTGTCGTAATCGGCGGGCGACATTTCCTCCTTGTTGGCGTTGGCGACGGAATACAGAATGCCCACCACGCCGTGGATGGCCAGCGCGCGCCGCGCATGGTTGATTTCCGAGCGCGTGATCACATCGAGCGCATCCATCAGAGCTTGCGGATTCTCATCCTTCAGGCGCAGCACTTCCTCCTTGGAAGAGAGCTTCTGCGCCACGTTCCATGGGTTGAAGACCGTCTCCATCATGTAGGCGGAGCCGCCCAGGCCGTCGCGAATCAGCTCGAGGGCACGAATCTGCTGCGGAAACGGATTGGCTTCGACGTTGAGGTCGTACCACTTGCCGGCCGGCTTCGGGTACGGGAAATCGCTCATCACCTTGACAATGTCGGTGCGGTAGGCGCGGTGAAACGCAAGCGTGCGTGCGGCGTGCTCCTCCGGCGTCGGCAGCCCGAAATGATGCCAGAACGTGAAAGGAGGGCGGTCCAATTCCTTACCGGCGAGCGCACGGTCCACGCGGTCGATGTGGGAAAGCGCGGCCGCGCGCAGGAACGCCGGCGCAGCCGCAGCGCCGGCCACGCTCAGCAGGAAATTGCGTCTCAGCATCGTCAAGAGTCTCCTTGGTCTTTTACTGTAGCATTCGAGCGCCGGGAACCGGGGATCTGCTATACTTAACCTTTCGACTTGATCCGGAGTGTTGCGCTTTATGGCAAGAGTTTGTGATATTTGCGGCCGCGGACCCCAGTTCGGAAACCGCATCAGCCACGCCCACAACGTCACCAAGCGGCGCTGGGACCTGAATCTGCAATCGGTTCGCGCCGTGGTGAACGGGGCGGCCCGCCGCCTGCGCGTCTGCACGTCGTGTATCCGCAACGGCAAAGTTCAGAAGGTCGCGTAGTTCGCATCCCCTAAAACTGTCATACAATGCCCCCGCGTAGCGTGCGCCAGCGGTGCTGGAACTGCGCCTCGCCGCGCGCGGATAACCCATGTGTCACTACTTGGCCACTTACGTCCCCGCGCAGCGGGAGGCGAAAGTCGATCCAGCCGTAGCGCTGCACGACGAATAGCGGGGAATCGAGTGGCGGCGCCGCCTGCGAAGCGCTCGAACAACCGCGTTCCTCTGCGGCGCGAAATGGATTCCTTCACAGCTTCCGACGGCCGTGGCTCCGAAAACAGCTCATGCATCATGCTCCGTTGCGGAGCCACGTGCGTCAGGAAGCGGTGGGCGGGCTTTCCGCACCCGTCTACACGTCGTAGTAGAGCGCGAATTCGTACGGGTGCGGGCGCAAGCGCACGGCTTCGGCTTCGTTCTTGCGCTTGTAGTCGATGAACGTCTGGATCAGCTCTTCGCTGAACACGTCCCCGCGCAGCAGAAACGCGTGGTCCTCTTCCAGGCAGTTCAGCGCCTCGTCCAGGCTTCCCGGCATCGACGGCACCGCTTTC